>ERZ857775.1402-NODE-1402-length-28409-cov-4.553044_pt1 | contig 28409 bp, 24 predicted proteins | sample MGYA00519698_ERZ857775 | MGnify/ENA primary metagenome ERZ857775 (study PRJEB31778, sample SAMEA3449363) | human gut metagenome | biome: human gut; feature: human-associated habitat; material: faeces | place: United Kingdom | collected 2010/2012 ...
TAATTTATGAAGGTGAACTATTCAAAACCAGAGCATATTTGAAAAGTGCTTTCCGTAAAATGTACGTCTCAATTTGTGGGAGTTTTTGCTCTGTTTACTTATAATACTTTAAATCGTTTTTATTACTTTCATAAATTCTTTCTCTAGGGAGGTTTCTATGATATATAAAAGAAAACGTATCGTGGTTGCCCTTGGCGGCAACGCACTTGGAAATACACTTTCAGAACAGATGATAGCAGTAAAATCTACTGCAAAGGCGCTCTGCGACCTTATTGAGGAAGGTCACCAGGTAGTTGTGGTTCACGGAAACGGACCACAGGTAGGTATGATCAACAACGCTATGACTGCGCTTACCCACGAAGATCAGGCACAGCCAAACACTCCGCTTTCTGTCTGTGTAGCTATGAGCCAGGCTTACATTGGCTATGACCTTCAGAACGCACTCCGTGAAGAGCTTCGCAAACGTGGCTTCATGCGTACACCGGTTGTCACCGTTGTCACACAGGTTCGTGTCGATCCTGAGGATCCTGCATTTGAAAATCCAAGCAAACCAATTGGTAAATTCCTTACCAAGGAAGAAGCTGATTTCCAGGCAAAAGCCTACGGGCATGTTATGAAAGAAGATGCAGGCCGCGGCTACCGCCGTGTGGTTGCTTCTCCCAAGCCAGTGGAAATCGTAGAGCAGGATGCCATCAACAGCCTTGTAGATGCCAACAAGATCGTCATCTGCTGTGGCGGGGGTGGAATCCCCGTCACCTTAGAAAGCCACCATCTAAAAGGTGCCTCTGCTGTCATTGACAAAGACTTCGCAAGCTGTCTGCTCGCAAAGCAGCTGGATGCAGATATGCTGATCATTCTGACGGCTGTGGAAAAAGTTGCCGTTAATTTCGGCAAAGAAAATGAGGAATGGCTGGACGATCTTACGGTTTCCCAAGCCAGAAAATACATTGAAGAAGGTCAGTTTGCCGCTGGATCTATGCTGCCAAAGGTTCAGGCCTGCGTAGACTTCGCAAGCTCCGGCACCGGCCGCACAGCTATGATCACCCTGTTGGAAAAGGCCAAAGATGGTATTATGGGAAAGACGGGGACACAGATTCATTTATAAGAAGTGTTTGGGACTGATAGAGTCACCAATAATAGAAATTTGACCTCAAAGGTCACTTAGATTACTTAGCAGGGTATGGTTTACACCATACCCTTTTTATACGCCAGAGCATATTTGAAAAATCATTTATGATGTTTCTCTTCCTCTTCTTCCACCAGCCGCGATGTTTCTTCTGATGGTGCTGAAATCACGGCTGCTGCCACGATTTCGCAAGGCGGATTCTCTTTCACCGCATCTACAGCAGCTTTCACTGCCGCTACATCACCGCTTAAAAATACAGTTGCATGACCTCCGCACTTGGTATGCCAGGTACGGAATTCTACATCTGATGTTTTCAGCATCTGGTCAAGGACAACTACTGCATTGCAGCTTCCCAGAACCTCTACCAATCCTAATGCTCCATAAGACATCTTCTATTTCCTCCTGACATGTTCTATTTGTTAATGGTCATCTTAAGTGCTGTTTCCGTGTCTGCTGTGGGGGATGCAATTACCGTATGGGAAACGATTTTACCAAGGGGCTTCGCAGTCTCCAATGCCACTTCCATAGCTGCATTTACATCGGAAACACTGCCGCGCATTTTTACACAGGCTCCACTTTTCAGTCGGTTTCTCTCTACGCTCTGGATCTTTACATTTGCAGCCTTGGATGCTGCATCAAGAGCAACGAAGCAGGCTACCAGGTTATCCAGTTCAAACACCCCAACTGCCATGCCATCATAGTTATCTGCCATTTTATCCTCCTTGTAAGACGGGAAAATGGGGTACTGCTCACTTTGTTCACGTAAAACGTCCCACGTAACTCTTCTTGTAAGCAGAAATAATAATACTTCTCCCGACTGCTTTCTTTTCCATTAGTATACCTTGTTTCTATCATAATTACAAGTAATTTCTAGCTGAAATCTCACATAAATTCACAAAATACAACAAAATCCCACATTTTATATTTAAATGTCGTTTCCAACTGCTTCCGTGTATAAATACTTTCATGCTTTTGCGCATTTTTCGGAAATGCCATATATAGACAATATAACTTAAAAAGAGCGTTCTTTACAATTTAACATCCATATCGGTAAGTTCCTTCACATCATTCACCTTCAAAACAGCCGTATCATCTCTATGTGCAGTTATCACAGCTTTACCACCTTTATCTCCGTTGATGGAAAGCAGGGAGTCGTAGTATTTTTTTGTAAAAATGCAAGGGTTTCCAAGTTTTCTTTCGCAGGAGACGCAGGCGATTCCTTTGCCTGATGTTTTTAGGAGGGTGATGAGCTGGCGAATTGTGGCGGTGGTGAGCCAGGGCTGGTCGGAGACGGTGAAAAGGCAAGCATCAACGTCTAAGTTGGCTTTTAAGCCGATTTTCAGGGAGGAGGAGATTCCCTCGTCAGGATGGGGATTGATGTATACGTTTACACCCAGGGATCTTGCGGCCTGCTCTATTTCTTCGTACTGGGTGACTACTGTTATTCTTTTATAGCAATCTCTCTGTTTAAATAATTCCCCCTTTATTTCACCAAGAGGTGCAATTGCTTTATTGCATTCTATATGTTCTTCTTTATAGCCTTCCTCATTCTGCTTTTCCAAATGTTCACCGCATTCCACTTTTTCAATACACTCTGTTTCTTCAAGCTGTTCTGCCACCACCATCAGCTTCTCCAGCATATGCCGGTACATGGGCTTCCCGTCAATTTCATATAAAAGTTTGTTGCTTCCAAACCGACGGCTGTTTCCAGCTGCCAGCATGATCAATGCAATCTTCATAATCTTTCTGCCTCTCTCAAACTGCCATATGCGGCTATAGTGCCTTGTTTTTCCAGATCTTCTACTATATGTTCGGCTGAAGAACAGTCAGGTAGTACGTCTGCTTTATTTAAATATACACGGTAAACTTTATGGTCTACATTTTTATACAAACCGTGAACAGAAGTTGCTATTTTTTCTATGTCTTCTGCGGTAACAGGTGCTTCCAGATTTTTTTCAAGAAAAGAGCTGGTGTATTCGGCGCGGTGGGCGGTCTCGCAGATGGGCTTACCAAGACAGTCCAAACCAATCACACTTACTACCACGTCAGCAAAATCCGGGATTACTGGTTCCCAGTCGGCTGGAACCTTCAAGGGTTTTCGTTTCGCTCCGTCTGCTTCGATCAGCATAACATCACAAAGAGGAACCAGTTTCTTCAATGCTGTTTCCTCTATGGCACACATTTTTCCAGAAGTTTCTTCAATATCGGCAACTGCTGCAAAACCGTGTTCTTTCAACATTTCCGAGACTTGCTCAAGATCAGTACTCTTTACCAGAGGCAGCATGGGATCATATGCCATATGGGTGGTTGTGGAAATAATCACTTTTTTACCCAAAGCCTGTAATTCTTCATTCAGGCGGTAAATCAGACTTGTCTTTCCACCACCACCGACTACAGCGATCACTGGGTATTTCTCTATATCAAGTTTTAATAAGTCCAGAAAATAACCGTATCTTTTCATCCTGACCTCCTTCACGCCAATTATTTTCATGCAATGATTCATTGCCTGACTTCGTAACCATAAAAAACAATTCTATAAAAAGTACATAGGCTTCATAACATTTCCCAAGCGAAAACATGTTAATAAATGCAATGCGACCAAATAGAATCTAGAGCATGTTTGAAAAATCATTCCCGCAATCTGCACGTCCCACTTTGTGGGACGCACATCTTGCAGAAAGCCTTTTTAAAACACGCTCTAGTCTGGCAATACACCCTCACTGAGCAAAATCTCCACCACACTTCCAGCAATACATCTGGCCTTATCCGAAATGGTAAAACAGTTCTTCTTCTCTTCTTTTCTGGGGTCGATATCGGCGATTTTCATTCCAACAGGAACATTGTAGCCTTCCTTTATAATTCCCCTTAATACGCCTGTTATAGAGGCTTCTACAGGGGTTTCTCCCACGTAGGCGAGAATCTGTCCTTTCTCTACAATATCGGCAATATGGACCATATTATGGATTCTGCCGGTCCCCGGGGAGTGGATCACACGTTCTTTGCTGACACCGCCTACCATTCCGGGGACACCCGTATTTGGAATAGCCGGGCCCTCAGTGATGATTCTGGCAAGATCGTGACCTCGCATGGTTTCCACAACGTAATCCACGTCTTCCCCGGCAAAAAAGCCTGGTCCCAGACCAATGGTAAGGGGTGCCATATTTCTTGAAGTTCCAAGATTTCTCTTTGCAAGAATTGCATCTACCAGAGCAGCTATCTTGCCCTGCGCAGAAACTTCAATAATACAATTACCTGCCGGATCGACCATAAGTGGAATTTCTCCTGCTTGCCAGACTTGCTCACATTCTTCCAGAGAATCTATTCTTCTGCAAAGAATCCCTTCTACTGCTGCTGTCCCATCATACACAGCTTCGCAAAATGCAACTTTTCTGCGGATCGCACTTGGTTTTTCACATTCTAAGATCAGTACACGATAGCCACAGCGATGCAGCCTGTGGATCACGCCGCTTGCCAGGTCTCCGCCGCCGCGGACTATTACATATTTGTCACTCATACTTTTTTCCTGCCCATTTTTAATATTTTAGAAAAGGCGGGGAAGTCCCCGCCCTCTGATGTTTTGTGTTATAACAATATTGATACATATTAATCATTTTTCATTTAATTCAATCAATTCTATAACAATATCGTTTTGTAATTAATATTATAACACTTTTTCCATTTACAGTATAGTATAAAATACACTTTTAATATAGAACCCGCGAACAGGTTACTGTTCGCTCCGTTCACAATAACGCGCTTCGCGTTGCACAGAAAGACGAACCTTCTTGTGACAAGCACAAGAAGTAGCGTTTGCTGCGCAAACTTAATTCTCGGTTTTTCCGTGAACTTTGTTCACGCAAAACACCTCGCGGAACGTTACCAGTGAACAGTAGCACTTAAATTATTTACCCTCAGCTGCCATATTCTCCTTATTCACCTTTTCCACTGCATTCACAATATTCTCATACCCTGTACAGCGACAAAGGTTTCCTGCCATATGCTTGCGGATGGCATCTCTCGTAAGCTTCTCGCCCCGCTCAAGAAGCACTGTGGCAGACATAACAAAGCCTGGTGTGCAGAATCCGCACTGGATGGCTCCTTCCTCAATAAAAGCTTCCTGAATCCTGGTAAGTTCGCCGTTTTTCTCAAGGCCTTCCAGGGTGCGGATATTCTTTCCTTCCGCCCAGACTGCCAGATAAATACAGGAGTCAATGGTCTCGCCGTCAATGATCACAGTGCAGGCACCGCATTCACCTACTTCACAGCCTTTCTTCACAGAGGTAAGCCCAAGGTGATTTCGCAGCATGTCAAGAAGAGATTCTCTCACGTCCACATACTCAGCTACCTCTTTTCCATTTACAGTACACTGTACCAGCCGCATATCCTTTTTCATGACTGCTCACCTCCTGTTACATTCTCAGCATCAGATGAAGGATAAATTTTTCCATTTGCACTTATATTTTCGCCTGAAGTTGTCCGGACATCCGGCACTACAACTCCCGTCACCATTCCCCTGCGAACACTCTCCTTCAACGCGCGCTTCGCGATTTCTCCGCCAATCTGCAGTCGGAACGCCTTAGAAGCACGCCAGGAATCTCTGGGATTGATTTCTTCCCTTACCAGCTCTTCTACCTTCTGATACAGCTCTTCGCCAATTTCCATCCCCCTCAGCGCCTCTTCCGTCTTCGCACACCGATACGGCACGGGTGCAGCTACACCAAAGGTGATCCTTACATCCTCCAGAACCTTTTTCAGAGGATCGATTCTGCTGACTACACTACAGCTCAGGGTCGCAATATCCATTGCATTTCGCATGGAATACTTAATATAAAATCCATGATATCTCTGATAATCCTTCCCAGGGATCACAATGTGGGTGAGCACATCTCCCTGATGCAGATCCACCTTACCAGGTCCCAGATAAAAATCCCTGATGGGAACCATCCGTCCACCAGTTCCATCTGCGATCCGCAGCATGGCATTCAGCGAAAAAAGTGTAGGTGCACTGTCCGCACTGACCGCACCATTGCAGACATTTCCGCCAATAGTCCCAATATTACGGACCTGTGGTCCGCCAACCTGATCTACTGCTTCCCCCAGAATCGGAATCAGCTTCTGAATCACCGGATCATTCGTCACATGGGAAAAAGTAGTTCCTGCACCAATATAAATATCACCAGACTCCATCAGCCGGACTCCCTTGATTTCCTTAATATCACGAATGCTCACTAAAGATGTACCGGCCATTTTGCCCTCACGGATCTTGATCAGCACATCACTTCCCCCGGAAATCACCCTTGCATCCGGATGCTCCTTCAGAAGAGTTACCGCTTCCTTAATGGTCTCTGCATTAAAATAATTTTCAATATCGTACATTCCTCATGCCCCCTTTCTCAGATCAGTCCGGTCTTTGTAAAACCGTCTATCAGTCTTTGCGGTGTCAGAGGAATCTCGGAAAAGCCGATGCCAGTTGCATGAAGCACAGCATTCCGGATGGCCGGTGCACTTGGAATTGCAGGAGGCTCGCCTAGGGCTTTATTTCCATATGGTCCCATTGGATCGTTCAGTTCTACAAACTCAGCAGTCAGATCCGGAGTATCCATCATTGTCATCATTTTATAATCCAGCAAAGTCCCATTTAATGGTCTTCCTGTTTTCTCATCGATAAGAAGCTGCTCAGAAACTCCATAACCGATTCCCATGAACATACCGCCATGAACCTGCATTGCTGCAAGCTGCGGGTTCAAAAGGGTTCCACTGTCATGAACATTCACAATATCCAGAACCTTGATCTTACCAAGTTTCATATCTACTTCTACTTCCGCAAAACAACAGCCGCTGGCAACTGTATTCTTCTTCACCTGTCTGGAAACCTCTGCTGTAAGGACAGAAGAATTACTCAGACTGTAATAGCTCTCCATAGCCAGATCCTCAAGGGAAATCGCAGGCTTGCCATCTGCCAGAATATAACCATCCTCCAGTTCCAGCCGGTCCACATTACCTGGAACCAGTGTTCTGGCATATTCTAAGATCTTCTGCTTCAGCTGCTGCGCACATTCCTTCACGGCTGTACCGGTGACAAAGGACTGTCTGGAAGCATACGCACCTGTATCAAAAGGCGTCACATCTGTATCCTGCTGGGTTACAATATGCACCCTGGAAATATCCATATGTAAGGTCTCTGCTGCCATCTGGGAAAATACAGTATCCGCGCCTTGTCCAATCTCTGTAGCACCAACCTGCAGCTGTACACTTCCATCCTGATTCAGAGACAGCCTTGCACCTGCAATCTCCAGAGAAATTGGCCATACACCAGTCTTATAGGAAAACAGTGCCATACCAACTCCACGCCGGATATCGCCAGTCTGGTTCTGATATGCTTTCCGTTTCTCATCCCAGTGAATATACTCTGCTCCTTTTTCCAGGCACTCAAAAATACCGTTGGTATTCGCTGCGATTGGCTTCAGATAGGCATCTTCATAATAGCCATGGATCAGATTTTTTCTGCGGAATTCCAGCGGATCCATACCGATTTCATAAGCAATATCATCCATAAAGCTCTCCGTAGCAAAGCAAACCTGAGGTATACCATATCCTCTCATCGCCCCTGCTGTAGGACAGTTGGTATAGACGGTATAAGCTTCTCCTCGGATATTTGGACATGCATACTGAAGTCTGCTGGCTGTCAGACCATTGGCTGCTATGGCATGTCCGTGGGATGCATAAGCTCCCTGATTGGAATAGGTAGTCATCTCTTTTGCAAGAAGATGTCCTTCTGCATCTACGCCTGCTTCCATGTCATATTCAATGGAGTGACGGGTTCTGGTATTGGTAAAAGTCTCCTCACGTGTAAGCTCGATCTTCACGGGACGACCGCCCACCTGCATGGTGAGAAATGCATTCAGAGGTTCATAAAGCACCTCCTGCTTGTTGCCAAAACCACCGCCTACATAAGGCTTGATCACACGTACCTGCCCCCAGGGGATTCCAAGTGCCTGGCCAACAATACGGCGTACAATATGTGGAATCTGTGTGGAAGAAACCACCACGACCCTTCCCTTTTCCATATAGGCGTAAGAAATATTATTCTCAATATGGCAGTGCTGGACAATAGGTGTCTTATAGCTTCTTTTCAGCTTCACGGCAGCCTTCTCCATTGCGCTGTCCACATCTCCGATCGCAAAGCTGGATCTTGCCAGAATGTTATCCTTCTTGTCAAGATGAATGGGATGCTCCGTTCCACGCATGGAAATCTTCGGGCTCACGACCACCGGATATTCCTCATATTCTACTTTGATCAGCTTCAATGCCCTGGAAGCTGTCACTTCGTCCTCAGCTACTACAGCTGCAATATCATCGCCATAATACCGTACTCGTCCGGTGAGCAGATTACGGTCTGCCACATCCTGATGAGCAAGCTCCACGGACCAGGGATGTCCTGGGGTGGGATAACAATGATTCGGTACGTCCTTAAAGGTAACTACCTTTACTACGCCGTCCAGAGCCTCTGCTTCGCTGGTATCAATGGATTTTACCACGCCGTTTCCGATCTTTGCATGATAAACCCTGGCTACCAGACACTTATTCAGGATCAGGTCATCTGTAAATTTCGCACGTCCTGTCACTTTCTCATAAGCGTCTACTCTTGGAACACTCTTTCCAATCATATGCTTCACCTTCTTTATATTTTTTGCAGCGGATGCCTCCAATCCGCCCTTTACCCCCTCATAAAGGAATGGCCGACGCCGTTCAAAAAACAAGTTTACGGTTCTTCTTTGAACTGATCGTCGGCCCCTTATGCTTCTTCTCTTTCCGTCTCAACCTAAAAAATATTGTACAAAATATTCTTTCAATGCAAAATTATTGTATCATATTTCACCGGTGTTTTGCAATAATTTTATAAATAATTTAGCTGTTTTATCTGTATAATTTTGAAATTTCTGCAAATTCAAAGTTCTATCAGCCTGGAGCATGTCTGGAAAATCATTCCCGCAATCTTCATGCCCTGCTTTGCGGTATATTTCACCATGGAATATTGCGTAACTGCCATAATCGCTTCTCTAATTTTTCGCCGTATAAATCCCCCGCAGATCGTAAATCGCATGTCTTGGACACTTCACTGCGCACATTCCACAGCTCAGGCAGACAGACTCTTCTATCACTGCACAGTTATCTGTAACCCGGATTGCCCCGGCCGTACAGGTCTTCTCGCAGATTCCACAGCCAATACAGCTGACTTCACACTGTTTTTTTGCCTCTGCCCCTTTACTCTTATTTGAGCATTTTACTACGATCCAATTGGCACATTCATGGACATGAATGATCTTCTGGGGACATACCTTCCCACATGACCCGCAGCCGATGCATTTTTCTTCATCTATTTCCGCCACTCCATACTCATTCAGGGAAATGGCGCCAAATTTACATTTCTCCACACAGGCTCCACAGCCAATACATCCATCTTTGCATCCATTGTCCCCTGCTGTAACCCTGCACCCCCCATTACATGCCACAACAGCTGACCGATACGGAAATTTCTTCTTTACTGCCATCTCTCATCCCTTCCTTTCATATGGTGTTTCACTAAGAGGAAGGCTGTAACGCCTTACACCATCTCTTCGGAAATAGGCATCTGCTATTGCGGGTGCGGTGGGAATGGATGTAATTTCTCCAATACCAATAGCACCGCAGGCAACCTTAAGGCCTGGCTTGTCGATAACAATGGCATCGATTTTCGGAATCTCATGTGCACGGAAAAGACCTAAAGAACCATACTTGGAAATAGGTTTACAGTTCTCATCAATGGGATATTTTTCCCGCAGGGCAAATCCTATGGACATTACCACACCACCCTCGATCTGTCCCTCACAGGACAAAGGATTTACTGCTTTTCCCACATCATGAGCAGCAACTATCTCTTCAATCTTACCAGTCTTGGAATCCAAAATACAAACCTGGGTAGCATATCCATAAGCCACATGGGAAACCGGATTGGGCACATTTGCACCAAGAGGATCGGTCTTCGCAAGATATTCTGCATAATAAACCTTACCGATCATATCTTCTACGCTTAATCCTGCTTTTTTATCCTCCATCAATTTCTCACAGGCTCTTCTGCAAGCCTCACCGGTGATCAATGTCTGTCTGGAACCGGATGTAGTTCCGGAATCTGGTGAAATCCAGGTATTGCTGCGCTCGTAAATGATATCCTCTCTTTTTATATCTGTATTACTCACGATCATCTGGGTCAGTACTGTGCCAAGCCCCTGTCCAATACAGGAAGCTCCTGAGTAGATGTGAAGCTTCTTATCCTCTTCATAAATCAGTTTCACGCGGCCAGTGTCCGGAATTCCAACACCAACACCTGCATTCTTCATGGCGCAGCCAATGCCAACCGCTTTTCCTGCTGCCAACGCAGCTTCATATTTCGGCTGTACTGCTTCTAAGGTCTCCACAAGACCTGTGGAAGCGTCAACAATCTGACCATTTGGAAGCGTCTCCCAGGGCCGGATCGCATTGCGGTAACGAATTTCCCAGGGAGTGATTCCCACCTTATCTGCCATCATATTCAGAAGTGTCTCTGTAGCAAAACAGGTCTGGGTAACTCCAAATCCGCGAAATGCTCCTGCCGGCGGATTATTGGTATAGTAAGCCGTTCCCTCAATTTCAAAGTTTTCGTAGTGATAAGGACCTGCTGCATGGGTACATGCGCGCTCCAGAACCGGACCGCCAAGAGATGCGAATGCACCTGTATCCGCGGCAACCTTTGCCTTTACTCCCATGATATTTCCATTTTCATCACAGCCCATGGTCATATCCATATAAAAAGGATGGCGCTTAGGATGAACCAGCAGGGATTCTGCCCTTGTAAGCTTCATCTTAACCGGTTTCTTCGTCACATAAGTAAGAAGCGCACTTAAATGCTGCACGGTCATGTCTTCCTTACCACCAAATCCGCCGCCTACTAGCGCATTCTGTACCTTTACTTTGTCTGTACCAAGAACTAAGCTGCATTCGTGCAGCGTCTGGTGTGCTGACTGGTCTGTGGAATATACAAAAACATCTCCGTCTTCATCATAAAAAGACACGGCACATTCCGGTTCCAGAAATGCGTGTTCCGTCCATGGTGTCTCAAAATGATGGGAAATCACATATTTGGAATTTTTTATAGCCTCTGCTGCATTTCCCCGGCTGATATGTTTATATGCACAGATATTGTTCTCTTCCTCATCAAATACCTTTGGTGCATCTGGTTTCGCTGCCTCTTCAATCGTATGAATGTGAGGAAGCACCTCATACTCAACCTGGATCAGCTTCGCTGCCTTATCCGCAGTCTCTTTATCCCGGGCTGCCACAAGTGCAATGGCATCTCCCAGATAATGGGTAAGCCCTCCTATGGGAATCAGGGTATACTGATCATGCTTTAAATGTCCGATTTTATTCTCTCCTGGAATGTCTTCTGCCGTAACAACCGCCTCTACCCCAGGAAGTGCCAGTGCCTTGGTCTTATCAATGGAAAGCACTCTTGCACGCGGATATTTACTTCTCAGAGCTGATCCATAAAGCATACAATCCAGATAAAAATCGTCTGGATATTTTCCGGTACCAAGAACCTTTTCCCCAACATCGATTCTTGCTACGCGGGAGCCAATATGCCAGTCGTTGTTAATTTCTTCCGGAAGTGTCCCCTCCTGCATAACTTTAGCCGCGATCCGTACTGCATCTATAATTTTTACATATCCGGTGCAACGGCAATAATTGTTACGCAAGGCATATTTGATTTCTTCATCAGTGGGCTCTTTATTCACATCCAGAAGAGCTTTCGTGCACATTACCATGCCAGGAATGCAAAAGCCGCACTGTACGGCACCAGCCTTTCCGTATGCATACGTATATACCTTTTCTTCCCATTCTGTCAGACCTTCTACTGTAATGATATTTCTGCCATCCAGCAGATCTGTATCCGGCACACAGGCCTTACAGGTTCTGCCATCGATAATCACTGTACAGGCTCCACAGGCACCCTCACTACAACCATCTTTTACAGAAGTCAGATGTAACTCATCACGGAGAAATCTGAGCAGCTTTTGATTTTTTTTCGTCTCTACCCTCTGGCCATTGACTGTAAATACTGCCATGTTGGACTCTCCTTTCTACTACCCCATGAAAGTCAGATGCTTTTAACTGCGCTCCAAACTTTCACAGTGAACTATGAGAAACACATTCTGAAGGTTTCCCAAATTATCGCAGCAGTCACCAAGATCTTATGCATGAACATACTTCGGCTCGCTGCCTGTCAAAATATAGACACTGTCCACAGCCCTTAAAAAGCTGTGGACAGTATTTCTATTACCTTATTTAGTTATCAGATATCCATAATCATCGATCACTGCACAGATCAGCTTCTTCAAACCGTCATACAGTTTGTCTGCCGGATCGTCTGCCTTGCAGTCTGTGATCTGGCCTACAAATCTGACCTTACAGGTCTTATTCTCTTTATCCAGAACAACAAAACCATCGTTCTTACTGTCTGCCATGTCTTTCTCGTTTGCAAACAGAGTAAATTTATCCTTGTATGGTGCACTTGCGTATGGGCAGAAGCTCTTACAGTTACCGCACTCATTACACATATAATCTACGTGGATCACCTGATTCATAGCCATTCCAGGAACCTTGATGGAAATATTGGCACGGTTCGGGCACACATCTACACAGTTCTCACAGACTTTGTTACAGGTAAGACATCTCTCTTCCTCTGTCTTCGCCTCTTTACTGTGCTTCAGGATACCTTTCTTTTCGAAACAGTCTTTCACATCACCTGTCACAGCTGCATCTCTGGTAATCTCTTTGCCAAGAATATCTTTCACTGCCAGCTGTGCATCCCGGATTCCCTCTACGATGGTTGCTGCGCCTCTGGCGCCGTCTCCGGCAACATAGACACCACTCACGCTGGTTTCAAGAGTCTTATCGTTGACCTTTGCTTTTCCTCTTTCATCTACTACGATCTTGTTGGCAGTGTAGAAATCGGTATCAATCTTTTCTCCAACAGCTACGATCACGGTATCAGCCGGAACCTCTACCACATCCTCAGTCTCGGTTACACTTGCACGTCCGGAAGCATCCATCTGGCCAAGCTTCATCTTCTTGCAGAGCAGTCTGCCACCATCAAGACTTACCGGAGAAAGAAGTTCCTTAAACTCAACGCCCTCCTCCAGAACTTCCAGAAGCTCATCCTCTGCAGCTGGCATATAGCGTTTGGTTCTTCTGTATACAAGATAAACATGCTCTACGCCTTCTGTGCGTTTCGCAGCTCTTGCAGTGTCCATAGCAGTGTTTCCGCCGCCGATTACAACTACATTTTTGCCAATATTCAGCTTACCATCATTTGCCTTGAAATCACGAAGGAACTTCAGAGCGTTAACGGTCTCACCTTTTTCCAGTTTCAAAGTGCCAGGCTTGCCAGCTCCGATTGCCAGGATCACAGCATCATAACCCTGTGCTTTCAGATCTGCCACAGAAGTGATCTCTGTATTTGTGCGGATCTCTACACCCATCTTCTGGATGAAAGAAATATCTTTGTCAATGGCGTCGTCTCCAATACGGAATCCAGGTATCACGTAACGGATCACGCCGCCAGCTTTCTCTTCTTTTTCAAAAATGGTAACTGCTGCGCCCTCTCTTGCAAGGAAGTAAGCAGCTGCAATACCTGCAGGGCCGCCACCAATTACGGCGACCTTCTTACCGTTTGGCTCACCGGCCTTGATCTCACCGATCAGCTGCTCATATCCATGCTCTGCTGCTGTCAGCTTGGTGCCACGGATATTTACGGATTCTTCGTAGAAATTACGGGTACATTTTGTCATACAGTTGTGTGCACATAAGGTGCCTGTAATAAATGGCAGGGCATTTTTCTCAAGGATCACTTCAAGTGCTTCTTTATATTTACCCTCACCAGTCAGTGCTACATACTGTGGAATATCCTGATGGATTGGACATCCTTCAGAACAGGGTGCATAGAAGCAGTCCAGAAGAGGAACTTCTTTTGTGCTCTTTCTGTTCGGAACCGGCTTAATGTTCTTCACATGATGCCCATCAGTAATAGCATCTGCTGCCAGCTTCTTCAATGCATCCACGTCGATTCTTTCCCATTTCTTCGGACAGATTCCTTCTACCTTATCTGCTACCTGGGTAAATCTCTGATAGCCTCCTGTCTTCAAAAGGGTGGTAGCCATGGTTACCGGCCAGATACCGCATCCCACAATTTTATCAATATTGTAATAATCTGCACCTCCGGAATAGGAAATTCGAAGCTTTCCTGCGAATTCAGCAGAAAGTTTGGCTGCAAGGGAAATGGACAGCGGGAACAAAGCTTTACCGGACATGTACATTTCTTCACTTGGAAGCTCATTTCGTGTAACGTCAACCGGGAAAGTATTGGTAATCTTTACACCAAATTCCAGGCCCAGTCCTTCGGATAATTTCATCAGCCGTGTAAGCATGGGGACTGCATCCTCATACTGCAAGTCGTCTCTGAAATGGAAATCGCCGAATACCATATAATCATATCCCATCTCATCCATGGTCTTTCTTGCAAAATCATAGCCAAGAAGGGTCGGGTTGCATTTTACAAAGGTATTCAGATGTTTCTCTGTAAGCAGATAATTTGCAATGCTCTCAATCTCCTGTGGAGGACATCCATGCAGTGTGGAGATCGTAGCAGAATTACAGACATTGGACGGGATTGCTTCGATGTCTTCTCTGGTAAAATTCTGGAACTTGTCAGCATTGTCCAAAAGCCATTTTCTGCATTCCTGGAAAATAACAGTGTCCTTTGCTTCCATCATTCCGTCAATAAAGGTATTGACCTTGTCTCCCTTAATTCCTGCAAGATCATATCCTACGGAAATATTAAACTGGAACCCATCCTGTGCACCCAGGCCGAATTCTTTTGCGATCACATGAAGGATAAACCATGCCTTGATGTACTCGCCCATCGCGTCCGGAACAGTCAGCTCAGTTGACCATTCGCAGTTATATCCCTCATCATCTGCAAGAATACAAGGTTTATTCACGCATGCAGAAAGCTCTGCGCCATCCATCTTCTGAACTGTCTTCAGCTCAAAGAAACGGGCTCCTGCATAATAAGAAGCAATGATATTCTGTGCCAGCTGGGTGTGGGGACCTGCTGCCGGTCCCACTGGTGTCTCCAGATTTCTGGTAAAAATAGTCATATCATTCTTCGGATCTGCTGTGTATGGGCGATGTACCCCAAATACAGTGTCCTGCCCTTTTTTCTCCTGAAGGACCCAGTCCATCAGCTGCCCGAAAGGCATACATGTCATAATATCGCTCATATTTATTTTCCTCCGTTAATATCGTCAGCCAGTTCCTGTGCAGACTGACGGCAGTCAGCCATAACCTTATCTACGTCACAAACCAGCACTTCCCTGTCTTTCATAAGAACCTTGCCGTTACATACAGTAGTCACAACGTCATGTCCTGTAGTTCCAAACAGAAGATGTCCGTTTACATTGTCTGCTCTCATAGGTGTAAGCGGGTTGTAATCCATTACGATCACATCGGCAGCTGCCCCCTCTTTCAGAACACCAAGTGGTTTCTTAAAGTAGCGGTTGGCAATAATTGCATTGTTCTCAAAGAGCATCTTTGGAACCTCACCCCATGCAGCATTTGGATCGCAGAGATGATGCTTATGAAGGATATTAGCAACCTTCCAGGATTCCAGCATATCGTGGGTGTATCCATCAGTTCCAAGTCCTGTAACGATTCCCTTATGTACCAATTCCATGGTAGGCGGACATCCACAGGCATTTCCCATATTGGATTCCGGATTGTGGACAACCATAGTGTTAGTCTCTTTAATTAAATCCATCTCATGCTCGTTAATATAAATACAATGTCCAAGAAGCGTCTTCGGCCCAAGAATATTCCAGTCGTAAAGTCTGTCTACAATTCGTTTGCTGTGCTCCTTCAGACACTGATGAAGGTCATAGATACCCTCTGCAACATGAATATGATAGCCAACACCGTCTGGTTTCAGTTCGTTACACAATTCCATGGTCTCATCGGAAATAGTGAAAGATGCATGCATACCCATCATAGCAGCGATCATGTCGCTGTCATCTGCAAGTGCGTGTTTGATAAAGTTCACATTCTCCATTACAGATTCTCTGGACTTGTCCATGCCGTCACGGTCGGAAATTTCATAGCAAAGGCAGGTACGGACACCAAGCTCCTTAGCTGCTGATTCAATAGCACTGAGGGAACCGGTAATATGTCCAAAGCTTGCGTGGTGATCAAATACAGTCGTTACACCATTCCGGATACTGTCGATGTAAGTAGCCATCGCAGAAAGTCTGGTCTGCTCCAGGGTAAGATGACGGTCAATGGTCCACCACTGTCCATCCAGAATATCCAGAAAGCCCTTGGGATTATATCCTTTAATACTCAGACCTCTGGCAAAAGAGCTGTAGATATGCTCATGGGTATTGATAAATGCAGGCATGATAACTCCGCCTCTGGCATCTACAAATTCTCCATCCGGATATGCCTTCTTCACCTCATCTGTAGTCCCCACCATAACTATGGTGTTACCATCCATTGCAACTGCACCGTTCTCTATAAATGCCTTGGATGCGTCCCGTGTGATCATTCTTCCATTACCAATAATAAGCATATGGCATCCTCCTTTACTTGTTAAAATTGTTGAATCAAATAGCACAATTCAACATTTTTTAGGATATTTTATACAGATAATGTAACACATTCCCATATAAATTTCAATAGGAAATCTAAATATATTTTTGGCTTTCTCAAAATTTTTGTTTAAACAAACTAACTGATCACAACCAAAACAGGCTCTAGGGCATGTTTGAAAAATGCTTTCTACAAGCTGTACGTCACAATTCGAGGGAGATTTTGCCCGCAGTCTGCATAAACATGAAAACAAGGCAGTCTGTCAATTAAACAAACTGCCTTGTTCTCTCTATTAATGGATTTTTCAAACAAGCTCTATTCCATAGCTGATTTTCCATCTACATTATTCGTATATGTATCTTTATAACTCCCGGATCACATGCAAAAATTTCCGGCCCTTTTTCCATAATTCAGGATCAATTTCCACCTCATAGCCTTTGCCATTCTGCACATGCCAGTCATAAAAAGAGCGGTCTTCGTCTGCATATTCTTCCATAACATTCATGATCGTACCGCCATGTACCACAAGTGCTGCCAAAGAAATCCCATTACGGAGACAACCATTTACAGCTTTCTGGAAGCCGGTCACATTGCGTCTTTTAAATTCCTCTCTGCTCTCTCCTCCCGGAAATGGCAGAAGTCCGCCAGAATCGATCCAGGACTGGTAATGTTCATTTCCGTCTAGTTCCTGATAATTTTTATTTTCAAATTCTCCAAAATCACATTCTGCAAGCTCATCAATAATATTCAGCTTTTTTCCGGGAAAAAGGATTCCTGCTGTCTGGGTACAGCGGATCATAGGACTTGCATAAACTGCCTGTACCTCCGGATAAGCAAGCTGCGCCAGCATATTCCCAGCCTCCGGACAAAGAGGCTCATCCGTCCTTTTTCCTATATATCTTTTTAACTTATTTCCCTGGGTTTCCCCATGACGAACCAGAATAAGTTTAAGCATTTTTGATCACCGTCCCAATTCCACATACTACACGTATTACCTTTTTGCTTTTTGATGCAAGATCCGTACAGACTCTTCCCACTGCTTCCCGGTACTTCCGGTCAAAAGCATCCATTGGGACAACGCCGTATCCCACTTCCTGGCTTACCAGAATGATATCCGGATTTTTCTCCCATAATTCTTCTGCCAGTCTGGTCAGATCTTTGTCTGCTTTTAATTCTTTTTTGATATACTCCTGAAAATCAAGGACGCCTTCTGCATTCATAAGCTCTTCTTTTTCCAGATCAGCTCCATTTTTCCAGCAGATATCAGGATGATGTTCTTTTGCATAGGTGCTCTTTCCCTGAAAAGCACCTCCGATGATCATTTCCATTGTTACAATTCCTCCCTTTTTTCCCAGTTCCCGGAGCGTGTCTGTAAAAGGCTTTCTGCAAGATGTACGTCACAATTTGTGGGAAATTTTGCCCGGATGAGGGCGCATAGCAGGCTACGACAACCGAATTCGGGCAAAATATACCGCAAAGTGGGGCGTGCAGATTGCGGGAATGATTTTTCAGACATGTCTAGATAAATACAGAAACAACAGCCAGTACAACAGCCATTCCTACCTCACAAAGGCACAGAAAATAGCCTGCCAGGTCACCTGTGATCCCGCCAAAATATTTCATTGCTTTATAATGATAATAAAGGAAAACAAGTACTGCAGTTCCAAATGCCAGAATGCCCATCACAGGCTGGATGCATATCATCACCGCCAGAAGGATTCCCAGATAAACGATCAGCACATTCCGCACGATCATATCTTCTGCTTTTCTGGAAAATTCTGCTACAGTTCCATCTTTACGTGCCTTTGGAAACATCATGACACTGATTCCGGAAAAACATCTGGAAACCATAAATCCGAGAGCCATGATCAAAAGTGCCCGCCTGTCCGTCCACAACTGGCTGTAAGCTCCATACCATATCAGAAAAAAAGCACAGGCTGTAATAACCGCAAATGCACCGGCATGGGAATCTTTCAGAATTTCAAGACGTCTCTCCCTTTCCTGCCAGGAGCTTAATGCATCCGAAGTATCCAGAAGACCATCTACATGGATTCCACCTGTCACCACTACCGGAACCAGTACAAGAACTGCTGAGACAAAAGACGGATTAAATCCAAATTTTCCCCCTGCCCATCCTACCAGATAAGAAAGCGCTCCAATTACCAGGCCGATAAAAGGAAAAAAACAGAATGTATATTTCATATTCTCCTTGTTCCAGTCTGCCATTGGCATAGGGATTTTTGAATACATGGCAAATGCCACTTTAAAATTATTCCACAGCATTTTCAATGATTTTTCCTCCTTTATGCCAGATTGGAATCCCATATACTACTTCAACCACCTCATCAGCCATTTTTCCAATGTTTTGATTGATTATCCCCAGATATTCCTGATAGCGGATGGTATCGCCCTCATAACTGGCTGCTTCGGAAAAAATCTCATTGGTGACAATTACCAGATGACGTACCTGGCTTCTCAACTTTTTTATGCCTTCCAAAACGGCTTCCACAGTTTTTTCACCAGCCCCTTTTTCCTCAAACATCTCATTAGCGGCAAGATTGGACATACATTCCAGAAGAACCACAGCATTTTCCGGGAAATCCAGATTCTTCAATCCGGTATAACATTCAACTGTCTCGAATCCTTTTCCTGCACGCATTTTCTGATGACGTGCCACACGCTTATGACTTTCCTCGTCATATGGATGCATGGTTGCAATATAGATTCTTTTTGCCGGTCCAAAAGATACTATTTTATCTTCTGCAAAAGCAGATTTTCCGCTTCCGCTTCCTCCGGTCACAACTGTCATCATATTAATTCAGCTCCTCGTACTGATCCACGTGAATATCATCAAATGTACTTAATGTATTGTAAAGAGTAGCTCCCATATCAAGAAACGGACAAAGGGCAATGGCTCCAGTGCCTTCCCCAAGACACATGTCAGCATGAAGCACAGCTTCTTTTCCAAGCTCATCCAGAACAAGATGTGCTGCCGGTTCTTTGGACACATGACTGGCGATCATATAATCCGCTGCCTCCGGGCAAAGTCTGGCTGCTACAAGAGCGGCAACTCCGGAAATAAAACCATCAATAAGAACCGGAATCTGTAATGCAGCTCCGCCAAGATACACACCTGCCATTCCTGCGATATCAAGGCCTCCAACTTTTGCAAGCACGTCTATGGAATCTTTTGCATCCGGCTTATTTAAATCAACGGCTTTCTTAATCGCCTGAATCTTGCGGGTAAGCCCATCGCTGGAAAGTCCTGCACCACGGCCAGTCATGGTTTCCACAGGTTGCCCCAGAAGCACAGATGCAACTGCACTGCTGGTTGTGGTATTTCCAATTCCCATCTCACCAGTTGCAAAAAGACGATACCCCTGAGCCTTTAATTCTTCTGCCATAGCAATTCCTGCTTCAATTCCCTTTATGGCTTCTTCTCTTGTCATAGCCGGACCTTTCGTCATATTGTGGGTTCCATACATAACTTTCAGATCTGTACGTGCTGTAGTGTCTCTTACCATTCCCACATCTACTGGCTTTACATCCACTCCACACTGGTGGCACATTACACATGCGGTAGTGGTTTCTTTTACAAAATTATCTGCTACAATTGCAGTGACTTCCTGTCCTGTCTGGGTAACCCCCTCTTCTACCACACCGTTGTCTGCACACATGGCAACAAGAGCCTTTTTCCCAAGATTCACTTTCTCTTCCCCTGTAATCCCAACGATCTGCGTAATCAAATCTTCCATTTTCCCAAGGGAATGTAAAGGCTTGGCAATGCTGTCCCATCGCCTTCTGGCTGTTTTCATTTTTTCTACGTACTCTGCACCGGGTCCCAGTTCCATATTTTCCAGCTTTTCTGCATTTTCTTTTGTGTATGGGATTGCCGGAATGTGAATAACGACTTTCGTTCCTTCATCAGGTTCACTGTAGACAGTAAGTCCGTATCCTTCACCAAACATCAGTTTAATTCGGGAATGAACATTAATAACTCCGACTCCTGACCCATGTTTTGGAACTTTGTTGTTATCTGTCAAAATATTTTCCAACACTTCTTTGCGCATTCCCATTCCATTATCTTCTATACTAATGTATATATCATTGTCTTTCTTTTCCCCGGATACTACAATTCTTCCATCATCGTCTTCATCCATATGTCCGACTCCGTAATAGATCGCATTTTCCAAAATAGGCTGGATGACCAGCTTTACAATACAGTAATTATAAAGTTCTTCATCTATCTGAAAATCTATCTTAAATCTTTCTTTATAGCGTACCAGTTGAATATTCATATAACTACGGCTATGCTGAAGTTCATCCTTGATTGGAATAATCGTCTTGCCCCTTGACAGGCTGACTCTCAACAGTTTTGCAAGCTCAGAAATCATAATGACCGCTTCTCGATTCTTCTGTGCTTCTACCATCCAGGTGATAGATTCCAACGTATTATAAAGAAAATGTGGATTCGTCTGTGCCTGCAGGGAAGCATATTCTGCTTCCTTGCGCAAAAGCTCTGCCTTGTATACAGTCTGGATCAGGGAATTGATCTTCTGGATCATGTGATTAAAACCGGTATTTAAGTCGTTAAATTCATTTTTTGAAATGCCTTCTGCCAGATTAACGGAGAAATCGCCTTCTGAGGCTTTTTTCATGGCAGCTGTTACTGTATGGATTTTTTCAGCAAAAGAGCGTGAAAGCCTGTAGGAAATAAATATTGCCACAGCAGATACTAAAAGTACGCCTGTAATAACAGAAAGAGCCAGTTTTCGTACCTGGGCATGCAGGTCAGAAACTGAAATGATCCCCAGGGATTTCCAGCCGGTCTTAGGAGAAGTAGTATAAAAATACTCATAATCCACAGAGCCGATCTTACGGTTAAAACATCCATTTGTGCCGGTAAGAAAAGGATCAAGATCTGTAAGGAAAGAAGGATCCACTTCTTTGATATTAATAGGCTGGTTTTTGGAATCTAAGATAAGGGCAAATCCTTTCTCATCAAAATGGATATTCTTTACCAGATTGTCAATATAGCTGCTGTAGAGAGAAATATATAAGGTGCCCATATGATGAAAATTCCTGGTACTTTCAATGGGCCGTATCATCTGGATGATCTGTTGCCCGGTATCACTGCGCCAGGTAATTGAGGATATATCAGTCAGGTCAGAAGCTGGGTAAAATAGATCCCCTGTATCCGGATCCAGCCTGGCAGGTACACGAAAAAGGGTATTATTGTCTTTAAATGAAGCAGCGGGGCGGATGGTAATATCCCGCATGGATGCATAGTCATATGTAAGGATCATATTTTTTTCCAGCTGATAGCTGTCCACCCGGCTGATAGACTGGCCGTTTGACAGATTTTCCAGTGCATTCTGGATATAGTTATTATAAGAAATGGAAAGAGAGGTATTTTCAATCTGTACTAATAACTGATCCAGGTTGTCAGACAACTGCTGGATGGATTCTGCTGCATAGGAACTGGATTTCTGGTTGATGATCCGGGAAGCTAACAGATAACACCAGAAGGAGATCACAGAAAGCGGTATCACAGTAAAAATAAGAAACCAGATTAAAAGCTGTTCCTGGATCTTGCGGTTTTTCATTTTATGTCCTCCTGTCATAGTCATAGAAAATTTCCAGTTTAAGAATAGCACAAACAAGAAAAAAAGTATGCAGGTTTTTCATAACGTGTCATATTACCCATATTATATCAGATTCTTTATATTGTTTTTAAATCCATGGATATGATACCATAAAGTCATCAGAAATGAAGCAAATAAAAGCAAAAAACGAAGTAAAAAAAGCAAAAACGAAAGGAAAACAGGAAGGAGAAGAAGTTATGAAAAAAAGAAATTGGGTGATCATGATGTCAGCAGCGGCTCTTGCTATGGCAAGCGTGACCGGATGCTCTTCACAGAATGGGGGAGAAACAACTGCCAAGGCGGAAAATGCAGGTGGAAGTAAAGATGGGGCTTCTGCTGATGGGGTAAAGGAGATCACTATGTGGTATCAGGAAAATAAGACCATGATACCTGCTTTTGACCAGAGAGTAGAAGATTTTAACAAGGAATATGAAGGGAAATATCATCTGACCATTGAGTATATTCCAAGAGGTTCTTCTTATGCTTATGAGGATAAGGTAAACTCAGCAGCTGCAGCAGGGATACTTCCGGATCTTCTTTCTTTAGACGGTCCAAATGTTTCTAACTATGCAGCAAACGGAATTATTGTTCCGATCACCAGCTATGTATCAGAGGAAAGCAAAAACGACATGCTTCCGTCAACAGTATTACAGAATACATACCAGAATGACATGTATACAGTCAGCTTCAATGAAGCAGTCAGCCTGTTCTATTACAACAAAGATGTATTTGAGGAACATGGCTTCCGTATTCCGGAAGGAATTGATGATGCTTACACACTGGATGAAGTGTATGAAATGGCAAAAGAAGTTTCCACTCCTGAAATGGTAGGTATTAAGATCATCATGAATAAGGGCGAAGGCCTGATCTACGGTTTATCCCCATTATTTGATTCAGCAGGTGCACCGTTAGTCAGTGAAGATGGTTCAAAGGCAGATGGCTACATCAACAGTGAAAAGAGTGTGGAGACTGCTGTTAAGCTTCAGAAATTTTTTGATGACAAGCTTGCCAATATTGATCCTACACCTACTGAATTCCAGGATCAGAAGGCAGCTATGTGGATCGCCGGAAACATCAATCAGGTCGTTCAGTTTGATGATTTCCCGGATCTGCATTGGGGAGCAACCTATCTGCCAAAAACAGGCGATCATGTAGTTTCCAACTGCGGAAGCTGGACATTGGGAATTTCTAAAGACTGCAAGGATCCGGATGCAGCTTATGTGGCACTGGAATTCATGACTAATTCTGAATCTACCAGATTTTACGGTGAGGTAGGAGGATATCCGCCTGCAAGAAAGTCTGCTTATGAAAATAATACCCAGTGGGATGAATATCCATACAGTCTTGCAAAAGAGCAGCTTTTTGAGGCGGCTGTTCCAAGACCAAAGACACCAGTTTATACTGTATTGACTTCCAAGTTTGCAGAGGCAATGTTAGATATTTTTACCGGTTCTGACGCAAAGGAATCTCTGGATGCAGTGGCATCTTATGTAGATGATGAATATGCAAGAGTGAAGGATTCTATAAAATAGCAAGTATGAAATAGCAGTAAATGGGATGCCTTCTAAAAAGAAGACATCCCATTCTGGTAAAGGGCATTTGTAAAGGAGGAGTATTGTGAGATATAAGATCGATTCCGGAAACAGTACCAGAATTAATATTACAGGAAGAAGAACAGGGGAGCAGCCAGGCTGTGTTCGCATCTTCCACAAAGGACAGTTGTCAGAGGAAGCATATTACAAATTTTCCGGTTTTGAAACTTTTTTATTTATCTGGGAAAAAGAGCAGGAATATGAGGTGGAGATCAGTGAATTGGAGGTTTCTTTAGCCTATTCTTACTGCCCTGATTGTGTGCTGGAGCAGGGAGTAAGATTTATAGAATTTAAAGATAAGGCGTATTTTTATACAAAAGGCAAGTGTTTTTTCTATTTTTCTCTGAATTTTTTATAAATTATCAAATAGCTTCAATAATCTCTTGTAAAATTGTTGTAAATTAAAGCGGTTTTATTTGATTTTATAAAAATAGAGGTAATTTTAAAGTCAAATTCGTACGAAATTTATGTTGTAATTTGAGGTAAAATAGTATATACTATTATTGTATTATGCTTAAACGAGCTATAGACTTCCGGCTTGCTGACTTTAATCGGAAACGAGGTTTATTTTATGGACAACGACAACAAGAACACCTCCAACACTCAGGGAGATAAGGATTTACAGTCGCTAATATCCAATGCAATAGAAAATAGAAAGATACTGGATGCTTCAAACTCAAACGGACCTACGGGGGTCATACCTATCCCCTCAAAGGAACAGCAGAAAGCTGATCCGATACATGAGTCTGATCCAAAGCAGGATAAGACGCCAAAAAAGAAAAAAGGCTGGAGCAAGAAGAAAAAGACGGGTATTGCTCTTGGAATAATATTTGTAGTATTCATAATTATAATTGCCATTATCGTAGGTTTGTTTTTCCACTACACAGGAATGCTTGACAGAACTAAGGACACTAAGATAAATTCAGGCAGAGCGCCTATAAATTCCAGCGAGCTTACAAGTGAGGCGGATACATTTGACGCAAAGGAAAAAGAGGACGAGCTTAAGGCTCAGCTACAAAAGCAGTCCTCCAAGATATCCAGCGAGGACGTAACGAACATTCTGCTCATTGGCGAGGATATCCGTGATACAGAAGAAGAGAGCCGTGGAAATACTGATGTTATGATGATAATTTCCATAAACACCAAGAACAAGACTATTACAATGACCTCCCTTATGCGTGATATGTACATTTACATGGCGCAGTTTGACGAGGGCAACAGGCTCAACAGCGCTTACTGGCACGGTGGCTGTGAGTATCTTGAACAGTGTATTGAGGATTATTTTGGTATCCAGATAGACAGATACGCAAGAGTGAATTTCTACTCGTTTATAGATATAGTTGAGACTGTAGGTGGTATTGACATGGAAGTGTCAAAGGCTGAAGCCGAGGGCATGAAGAAGCCGATGGCTGAACAGAACAAATACCTTAAAAATAAGAAAGGCACTGACTATATAAGCGACGACATATTTGCAGGCAAGAGTGATGAGGATAAGGTAAAGCTTCATCTTAATGGAAATCAGGCACTTGCGTTTGCAAGGCTTAGATATGTAGGAAATTCCGACTATGAGCGTACCGAACGTCAAAGACGTGTTATCTCAGAGATCATAACCGAATCCAAGAAGCTCAGTCTTGTTCAGCTTGACAAGCTTCTGAACAAAGTCCTTCCTGAGATAAACACAGACCTTACTGATGGTGAGATCGCAAATCTGCTCCTCAATGCCTTTGACTATATGAAATATGATATCCAGCAGCTTAGAATACCTGCTGACGGCTATTTTACAAACGAAGTCATCTATAGCATGGACGTGCTTAATCCGGACTTTGCCGCAAACTCTGCGTTCATTCAATATATAGTTTACGGCAGTTGTAAAAACATTGACGAAGCTATCAAGCAGTATCAGGAAGAAAATGCTTACAACTACAGCTATGACACTGGGTATTACGGCTACTAACTGAATAATTGATATCCGCTTTCCTTTTGGGAGGGCGGATATTTTTTTGCTTCGTGCAAAAAAATATAAAAAATGGTTGACAAATACCCATAAGGGGTATATAATATATATGTAGCAAAAGATACCCCGTAAGGGTATTTGATATAGTAAGGAGGCAAAAAAAACATGGACAACAGAAATGATAAAGAACTGTCATGCGGCTGCTGTGATACTTGCAGGCACAAGCACACTCCCCGTGATGATAAGGAAATAAAACAGCTAAAGAATAGGCTAAGCAGAGTTTCGGGACAAATAAACGGCATTATCAAAATGCTTGACGATAACCGCTACTGCGGAGATATACTCATTCAGGTTGCAGCTGTTGAAAGTGCAATGCAAAGCTTCGGCTATCTTATTTTGCAGGAACACATGAAAACCTGCATGACAGAGAAGGTACAAAGCGGCAACACTGAAGTTGTCGATGAAGTATTAGAGCTTATGAAAAAGCTTAAATAGAAAGGCAAATATCTATGAAAAAGTTAAAATTCAATGTAACTGGCATGAGTTGTGCGGCGTGTCAGGCTCATGTGGAAAAGGCTGTGAGTAAAGTAAATGGCGTGATGGACGTAAACGTGAACTTGCTTGCAAACAAAATGACGGTGGATCTTGACGAGGGCGTAACTAACGCTCAGGCGGTCATAAATGCTGTTGAAAGTGCAGGATATGGAGCAAGCGAGATAGGCGACAAAGAAAACAAAACTGCATCACCTGTTGCGGCGGCTCAGGACGAAAGTAAAAAGATGAAGAAACGCCTATGGTGGTCTGTGGGATTTTTGATACCGCTGTTCTATATTTGCATGGGACACATGGCGAACATACCTATCCCCCCTATTTTTACAGGGCACAAAAACATGATGATATACGCACTCACTCAGCTTTTGCTCACAGTGCCTATCATTGCAATAAACTTTCACTATTTTTCAAACGGCTTCAAAAATCTTATCCACCGCTCCCCTAACATGGACAGCCTTATAGCTCTTGGTGCGGCGGCTTCATTCATATACAGTGTTTACGGCACTTACAGAATGGCTTACTTTATGGGCAGGGGCGACCTTGGCTCGGCACATGAGTATATGATGAATCTATATTATGAGTCATGCGGCATGATACTCACACTTATCACTGTGGGAAAATATCTTGAGGCTCGCTCAAAAGACAAGACGGCTAATGCTGTGAATAAGCTCGTGAGCCTTGCGCCTAAGACGGCAGTTGTTATCCGTGACAGCGAGGAGATGGAAGTTCCTGCGGAGAACGTAATGGTGGGAGATGTATTCCTGCTCAAAGCTGGCTGGTCTGTGCCATGTGACGGAGTTCTTATTGATGGAAACTGCACGGTTGACCAATCTGCACTCACAGGCGAGAGCATACCTGTAGACAAGGCAGTGGGTGACAGAGTTATGAGTGCAAGCGTATCGGCTGGCGGTTTTGCTAAGGTAAGGTGTGAGAAGCAAGCTAAAGACTCAACACTTTCACAGATAATCGCACTCGTTGAGGACGCTTCCGCTTCAAAAGCGCCTGTAGCAAGGCTTGCAGACAAGATAAGCGCTGTGTTCGTGCCTATAGTTATAACGATAGCTCTTATTTCACTGGTAGTATGGCTGCTACTTGGCTATAGCTTCGCATTTGCTCTTAACATGGCAATATCAGTGCTTGTTATATCCTGCCCATGCTCATTGGGGCTTGCAACGCCAACTGCAATAATGGTAGGAACAGGTAAAGCGGCACAGTTCGGTATCCTAATAAAATCCGCTGAAAGCCTTGAAAATAAAGGATTTATCGCAATGTGTTCGCCTTATCTCTTTATACGGTTACACACAAGTTTACTCTTTCCCTCATTGCTCATAAGGGCAAATGCAAGGGCAAGAAAATCTCATAACAAGAATAAACATAAGTGTGGCAATCGGAGAACTGTGACGTATGTGCGAATATATTATAACGGAGGATTTTTCAATGGACAAGTACATTTACGATGATAAAAATGGTCTGTGGTATGAACTGCAAGGAGATTATTATATTCCTTGTCTTATCTTACCAGCCGAAAAAGAACAGCCTATCGGCTTATGGGGACAGCGACACTTGCAGTATTTGAAAGAATACCGCAGGATTACATACCTTAATCTGCTCACAAGCGGCAGGCTGAACGCTTACCTTGCCGACATCGACAGGCAGGCGCAGGAACGCATGGAAAGGCTCACAGAGCAGATGAAACGAGCTGAGGGTATCACGGAACAGTTAAAGGCTGAAAACGCCATGGAATGGGTGCAGAAAATGAACAATATCCGCCATAGAGCCGAAGAAATTATTTGCAGAGAGATAATCTATGCCTAACCAATAAAAAC
>ERZ857775.1427-NODE-1427-length-27967-cov-10.826884_pt1 | contig 27967 bp, 22 predicted proteins | sample MGYA00519698_ERZ857775 | MGnify/ENA primary metagenome ERZ857775 (study PRJEB31778, sample SAMEA3449363) | human gut metagenome | biome: human gut; feature: human-associated habitat; material: faeces | place: United Kingdom | collected 2010/2012 ...
AATATTGGTAGTATGCCAACCATTCTTCAGCCAATGCTGCGTTCAACTGTGAAATCAAACTTTCCACATCTAATTTCCCTTGTAGGATTTTTACACTTTCTCTAGCCATAATTTAATGTTTAGGTTAATATGTTTAAGCTGACTATGTAACAGCCTGAACTTATTTTTGTTTTAGAGGTTTGCCGGTTTTAACAGAAAGAGTGTTTTTGTGGGAATTCTAATGTTCTACGCTAAACTAAATTTTTACTCAATGCACAAAATTCTCGTTTAGCGTATCGCATTTATAACCGGCAATTGGTTCTCGCCAGTTATTTTTCAGAATATCCCTCGATAAATGTCCTTGTATTCTCTTCCCTGTGTATTTGAATGGACAAATCATCTGCCATCCTACACCAACTGCACCTTATGTTGTTGAATACTAGTATGTTAGTAGTGTGTAGGATAGTGGTGTAGGATGGTTGCAGATGCGGTGTATCCTACACCTTTCCCTTGCTCATCTTTACACTTTTCCTTATTTATCCTTATACACTTTTCCTTGCCATCCTGCTTTTCGCCAAGTGTTTCCCCCGCTTGAAACTTTAGTTTCCCCTGCTTGAACTTCTAGTTTCCGTATGTTTAGGGTGAAACGTATAGTCGTTTTAGCCGAATCGTATAGTCGTATGGGGCGAATCGTATAGTCGTATGGGGTGACAGATACGTATATCCTACACCATCTGTCACCTGTATCCTACACCTGCTTAATTTGTTGCTGTTCAGTGAAATAAGTTGTAGATGGTGTAGGGTGGCAGATGTTTTTCATATTTGGAAATGCTATGTGATAAAGGGGGATGAACTCTTCACATACAAAGTTTTCTCTTTTTTCTCATCGAGATTATAGTGAGGGGGCTTATAATTACATCCTTTCTTTTAAGGTTATATTATTTCTTGTTGTGAAAATAACTGCTGTAGATATTACTTATGAGTTTTGTAGTGTATATCTACAACAGTATTTTTTTTACTGTCGAATAGAAATCTGGAACATTTCTATACATTCTTTCAGTGCTTGTTCATGATTAACCGCACTTTCTACACAAACGATTCTACCATAGTCTGAGTCCTGCCAATGTACGATGTGTTCTTTTACCGTTTCTGCCAAATCCAGTAATTGCAGACTGTTTTCCAGTTCGGTAGATTCAGTGCCGATGATATGCAATCGTATCTGTACATTTCCATTCTGTACACCACTGCAGGGAGCCTTCCAAATGATAGGGAGAAATTCAATGAATATGGCAGGTCTTTTATCCGATAGATTACTTACCTCGTTCAAAATTTCCGGTTTCCATAATCCGAGATCTTTGAAAACACACTCTTGGGTATTTTCATTGGTGATTTCTCGTAAGCGGTTCACCATTGCCTGATAAAGTTCTTTTTTCATGATTCAAGAAATTAAATATAATGTTGATACTAAATAATATCTGCAAAGTAGGGTATTTCTGTGTGGATAGAAAAATAAGTATGAAGTGCCTGCATAGTTCTATGTAACTGTTACATTATAATTTGTCGATTGGCAGGGGTGACCCTTATGTTTGCATCCGTATTTGAATTAATAACATAAATATATGTAATGATGAATGAAGAAACAATTACAATGAAACAAAAAGCCGAATTCCGGGCTTCCGGGCTTCTGCTGGATCTGGGAATCTCTATTCCGGTTCGTCCATTACGATTCATGACAAAGAAGAAACGGTGTGGAATTACCATGCGTACTCCCGCATTAGGCGGGCTTATCCGGATTTCCCGTAAGTATTTGCAACTGGGGGTATCAGTCGATGAAATGCAGAATTATACGTTTGACCAGAACATGGAGTTTGTAGCCGGACGTGGCAAGGAAGTCAGTGAATTGGTAGCTTGTGCCATCGTCAGCGGCTATATCACAGGACGATTGTTTAATAAAGTAGTAGCTTGGTGGTTACGCTGGCGTGTGCATCCGGCCTATTTGCAGGAAGCTATGTTACAGCTATTACTTTTGTTGGACATAAAGTCTTTCTCGACTACTATCAAATCGGCGCAGATGATGAATGTGATGACTCGCCGTTTGAGCCATGGAACAACAGGGAGTTAAAGGGATATACGGAAGGCCCTCATAGCCCGTTCGGATTAATTTGGCAGATAGCCTCTGCCACAGGTTGGACACCTCGCTATATTATGTGGAATATCTCTTATCCCATGTTACTGCTAATGGCAGCGGATGCACCAAGGTATGTGGATGCAAAAGAGGCACAGAAAAAAGCACGCAGGAATTATTGCAAAGGTAAGCAGGCGCTTGATTTTTTTCAGACCAGATTATCAAAAGATGAATAAATATTAACTTAAAATAGAATCATATGACTAGAGGATTGAGAAATAATAATCCGGGTAATATTCGCCACGATGGAACACGGTGGCAGGGGGAAATAATTCCCTCAACAGATTTTGCATTCAAACAGTTCAAAACTATGGCATATGGCTATAGAGCCATGTTGAAACTACTACGTAACTATGCGTTGTTACATCATTGCTATACTATTCGTACGATGGTGAGCCGATGGGCCCCACCTTCGGAGAACGATACGAAAAGCTATATTACTACTGTTGCGAAGATAGCGGGTATCGACCCCGACCGACGGATTGATATTTATGACCGTCATCTCATGTGTTCATTGGCTGGGGCGATGAGTCGGGTAGAGAATGGAACATCGGCTGTTATGGCTGATGTAGAAGCAGGATGGGATTTACTTTAGCATAGGGGACGATGGATGTATTTATGCAAATATTGACTATGCTATTTCCTGCCGGAATAGGCTCAATCGTGACTTGGATGTTTAGCCGTAATCTCTACCGTGCTAAGAAAAAGAAAGAAGTACATGATATTTATCAGGTGATGTACAATGATGTATGTACAACTTTAACTCATATCAAAGATGAAAACAGAAAATTATACCAGATTGTGGAGCGGTTTGAAAAAGCAGTACTCAAAGCTACAGATTGTTGCTATTGGGATGATTGCCCTATGCGTCATGAGTTGCAGGAGTCAGCAGAACTTGCAAATGCAGTCGGATTATCAGGGCGACAGCCTCCGGTCAAGAAAAAAGGTGGAACTGGCACTTATGCCCGTGCCTCCAAGCCAGGCAAAACTCACCTGACTTCGTCACTCAAATTCGAGTGGTTTTATAATTGGTTTATAATAAGAAAGTTATAACTTTGTGTCACCTAATATTGGGTGACACTCATTGTTTTTAAACCATGTTTATACGTAAGAAGAGATACCCGTCAGGAAATACCGGAATTATAATTTGCGAGAAGCGAAACGGCAAATTATGTGAGCTTTACCGAATAGGTATAGCAAAATCCGATGAAGAAATAACAGATCTTATGAAAGAGGGCAAGGACTGGATAGACAAGGAACAGCAGCGTCGCCAACCGCGTCTAGATTTATATGGCGATGAGCGTAAGGCTTGTGAAAACGAACTGGCTGTTACAGAAAATGTCCTGTCTAACATCAGCAACATCCTGATAAACGGTTCGGACTTGATACTTGACCGTGTTTTCGACCTTATAGGCTTCAACCGCATTGACGACATAATTTTCCGGCAGCTTGTCAAGGCCCGTCTGTCATATCCGGCTAGCAAGGCTGCGACGGTGGAATATCTGAAGAAGCATTTCGATGAGGATGTGGACTTGTCCAAGATATACCGCTATCTTGACAAGTTGGGTGACATGCAGCACCGTCTTGTACAGGAGATAAGCGTAAGGCATACCCTTAAGCTGTTCGGTGGCAATATAGGTCTGCTGTTCTATGATGTGACGACCCTATACTTTGAAGTAGACAAAGAGGATGACCTGCGCAAGACGGGATTCTCCAAAGAAGGCCGCCACAAGAACCCGCAAGTAATACTAGGGCTACTGGTGAGTCTTGACGGTTATCCGTTGGCCTACTGCATCCACGAAGGCAACAAGTATGAGGGACATACGATGCTGCCTGTGGTGCGACAGTTCGTGGAGGAATACGATCTGCATGACTTCATTGTGGTAGCGGATTCCGGACTTATGACCAACGATAATGTCAACGAGCTGGAACAGCTGGGCTACAAATATATAATCGGAGCAAGGATAAAGGCCGAAAGCGAAATGGTCAAATCGTGGATATTGGAGCAGCCCAAGGCTGACTGCAGAATGGTGGAATACATCAAGGAGGGAGGCCGTAGGCTGCTGGTGGGCTATACCGATGACCGGGCAAAGAAAGACGCATACAACCGCGACAAGGGCATACGCCGCCTTGAAAAAGCATACAGGACCGGCAAACTGACTAAAGAGAACTTTAACAAACGTGGCTACAACAAGTTCCTTGAACTGAAGGGCGATGCGACCGTAACCATCAATTACGACAAGCTCAACGAGGATGCCAGATGGGACGGGCTCAAAGGGTATCTGACCAATACGGATATTCCAACAGAAGCCGTCTATGTAGCCTACCACAACCTGTGGAATGTGGAGCGTGCGTTCCGCATAGCCAAGTCAAAGATAGAAGTACGCCCCATGTTCCATTTTACGCGCCGACGCATAGAAGCTCATGTGTGCATCTGCTTCGTGGCGTTGAAAGTTTACAAAGAGTTGGAACGTCTGCTCAAACTGTTCCATATCAATATGAGCGTGGATAAAGTGCTTGCCATGGCTCAGACTGTAACAACTATCGAGATAGAATTACCGCTCAACAAGGATGTTATACGCAAAACAATGATTATGGAAAGGCACAAGCGAATCGCTCCACTGTTCTCCGATGAGTTTTGGGTGACACGTTGACGAAGTCAGGAAAAAGGTGGAACTGGCACTTATGCCCGTGCCTCCAAGCCAGGCAAAACTCAAACTGATAATACCGCAGATTAAATCTCTTCCAATTGGAGCCGGATATATGTATCAGAGCGGTCGTGCTACAATAAACATCACAAAAACAGAGGGAGATACCTTGTTTCTGACAGCTACTTATGATAGCCTGCAACGGGAGTATTTGCGGTTGGAAGAAGAGCTAGTCCGGTTTCGTGATTTTTCTACGTATCAGTCAACATCTCTTATGACAAGAGGACCAACCGGATGGCAGTTCTTTTGGATATGTTTTGGAAAATGTTCGGCAATCATTTTATCTTTTGTCTTTGTGATAAAAATAAAGAAAAGAACATAGATTCTCCTGAATGAAGTTGAAAAGGAAATTCTGCGTTTATGAATAAAACTCATTTACGCAGAATTTCCTTTTTTAACTAAACGTTGTAATTGGGGAATTTAGTGATTGCGTTGAGATAGTTGTAGAATGTTTCTTCAGAGATATGATAGATTGGATATATATATCGTCTGAGGATTTCTCTATTGGATAAACCTGACCGTGAATATTTGTCATAAATTCGATTTACGTCTTTCACTCTTTCTTCGTAACTTTTACCTTCCAGTTTGTTTCTCATAATCTGATACTTTTTAGTTCTTTATTCTTGTGAGTCAATCTCTTTTCTTGAATTTGTTATCATAAAGGTCTGAAAAATATTTGTATTATAATGGAAAAAAATGAGACTTGTGCAATACTTACATACATTTATGTAAGCGTTATACTGTTATTTGTTTTTAGCTTCTTCTCCCTGTATGTTTGCATTGTCGTTTAATTAATAACTAAAAATATATTTATTATGGCACAAATTAATGACGGTCTGACGTTTGGATTGGACCAATTTAAATTCAACAACCAAGTATTAGGTTACATTAGTGAGGAAGGTTTGGCTTGGGGAGGTGATAAACCTGAGAAAGTGAAGATCAATGCTGCTCAAGTAAAATCCGGTCCGGTAAAAATCATTGTTAAGAACAACGGTACTAATGTGATTACATTTAAGCTTATTCAACTTGATGGTCCACATTGTGAAGCGGTGATGGGTGGAAAGACTGAAGTTAATGGGACGTACACACCACCTGTTGCGGTAAACCTAGAAGGTCCCGCCGAAATACTCTGCACTAGTGGGCATGCTATTCGTATCAGTAAAGGTAGTTTATCTGCGAAACTTTCTGGTAATATCAATGGTAGTGAAGTTCTGGCTATCGAATGTGAACTGGAGATACTGGCTTCTGCTGATGGTGGAGCTGGATATACTATCTGCCCGCCTGCAAGTTCTTCTGCGGGTGCTTGATTGAAGAATTGAATGATTACTTATTTTATTAACTAAAAACAAATTAAAATTATGGCACAAGTAAATGATGGTTTGACTTATGGATTAGACCAGTTTAAGTTTGGTGAAAAAGTACTGGGGTACATTAGTGAAGAAGGCTTGGCTTGGGGCGGTGATAAACCAGAGAAGGTGAAAATCAATGCTGCTCAGATTAAAGGCGGTCCGGTGAAAGTGATTACCAAGAATAATGGTACGAATGTGATTACTTTCAAGCTTATCCAACTTGACGGTGCGCATTGTAAGGATGTGATGGGAGGTACTGTGGCTGCTGACGGTACATATACTCCACCGGAAAAGGTAGAAGATTTGGTTGGCGTTGCAGATATTAAGTGTGCAAGTGGGCATACTATCCGTGTTTTCAATGGTAGTCTTTCCGCTAAGCTTTCCGGTAATATTAATGGTAGTGAGGTTTTGGCTATCGAGTGCGAATTGGAAGTGTTGGCTCCTGCTAATGGTGGCGCTGGTTATGCCATTTATCCGCCGGAAGTAACTCCAGCATAAGGATTAGTTTTATAAGCAGACCGGAACTGAAGTGTCAATCTCTTTAATCAGTTCCGGTTTCTTTTTGCTTTTTGTGAATTACTATTATTGCCATACCTTACTTGAATTCTCTGTTATTTTCACATTTACATCCTTTTTATTTATTGATTTTCTTGAATATAAGGAATTGTTTCTGAATCTTTGCCTATCTTTGTGCTATCTATAACAAAACAATTTGTTAACTAAAATAGCAACCAATATGAAAAACTATTTATTCTTAGCGATAGCTGTTATCGCAATTATGTTTTCGTCTTGTAAGGATGACGATGAAAAACATACTCCGCTTCCTTTTATTCAAGTAAAAGTAACTTCTGATGACGCTATTCAACCTGATGGCTTTATTTCTTTGTTTTATTTAGATGGTTATGAAATAGCAGAATGCCCAAATTATAGGGGGCTTTCAGGTTATGATGATCGGTGGGTTTATGCAGAAACTACTGATGGTAAATTTGTAGATCCTGTAACGAAAGGGAATGGCAACAGGTTTTATGACTTTGCTGAAAAATATGATTATTCTGTAGAAGCTATTTATTGGAATGATAATGGTTTTCCATATGGTATTCCACCTGTCGGTGGAAAGTATGTACTTTACGTACAGTCTTTTGAAGGGAATCATCCACGTGCTTTTAAAGAGTTCATATTTGACCAAAGTAAAAGAATAACGGTTCATCTTCCTTCTGCTACAGAGTTTGGAGAATGCGTTGAGGCTACTTGGAAAATAGTGAATTCTGCTGATGGAGAGTAGAAGCCGCTATAATCATAATTCACTATATAATTTATGATGATGTAAAAAACTATATCATATTATTTTATGAAGTCTGTAATGCTTACGTATAATTAAGTAAGCGTTACAGACTTTTTTGTTTCTCTTTATTATATGCTTTATGTTTGCTTTGTCAATTTGAATATTTGATATCTAAATTAAAAACAAATAGTATGGAAACAGTAAACTTGGAGGCTATTGTGGGAATTAATAATACCCAAAATGGTTCAGGGACGCTTAATAGAGAAAACTTAAATGCTCTATTAAAACAATATCAAATTTATACGGAAAAGCGTATAGAGTTAGAAAAAAAGTACGATGGAGAGATTGCTACTTTGGAAAAGGCACGTATGGATGCTGAACTACAAGGGAATAGACGGCAATTAAACCAAATTAATGGTGCCATGGTACAAGCTATTAAGAAGCGGGGAGAAGAATTGATGAAGTTAGATTACAATCAATTTAAAGATACCCCAGAATACGGACGCGCTTTTCATAATCTGTCACAAACATCAACAGGAACTTTGAACTCTCTCTTGGAACAGTTTAAGAGAGTGCAACAAGAATCTGCTAATGTGTTATCATCAGATCAATTAAAAGAATATATAGCTAATATTCAAAAATTAAGTGATGAGCTGGAAAATCGTAACCCATTTCAGGCATTAGTTACGCATTTGGAAGAACGAAAAGAGGCGCAAGGTGAACTTAGTGTAGCAAAGCAGCAATTGAATGATGTAAATGCTGGTAAGCAAATAGTAACGCACAGGCAATATAATCAAAAGTCTGGAAAGATAGATGTAGAATATCTTTCTGCTGCTGATGCTGTGAAACAATATAATGCGGCTCAAGATAAAGTAGTAAAGAAAAACGCTCAGATTCAAGAAGATGAGAAGAAAATACAGAGTGCTATCACTCAATTATCTAAATCCTTGAAAGGATTAGGGAGTGCTATAGGAGGACTCGGAGGAGAAATATTATCTACTGTTGGGGATATTATGACTTTTACAATGACAGCGATGAATGGAGTAGATACTGTAAGTCAAGCATCTGCGTCCGCAATTCAAAAGGTGGAAAAAGCATCTGTTATTCTTGCTGTAATTGGTACTGCTATACAATTAATGATGAAACTCACTTCTTTATTTAGTGATGATGGAACAGAGGAGTATGAACGAGCTGCAAAAGCATATGATGTATATATCAAAACTTTAGATAAAGTTATTGATAAACAAAAAGAACTTTTTGGTTTGAACTCGGCAGTTGGAGAAAAAGCATTTGAGGATGCAAAAGAATATGTGAAAAGCCAGTCTAAGCTTGCATCTGAAATGGGTAAAAATTATTTAAATGCAGGCGCATCTTGGAAATCGCATTCAAATGGGGTAAAGCAGAAAGATAACATATCAAAGAGTGCATGGAATGAACTTAAGGATGCATTAGGATATGATACTTATAGGCGTATTCGAGATGGTCGGATGACTACTTTGTTTGATTTAACACCAGAGCAGATATGGACTTTACAAAGAAGTGCAACGACTTTCTTTTCACAATTGGATAGTGATACGCAAAAGTATTTAAATCAGATGCTTGCATGTTCCGATGCTTTAAAACAATTAGAAGTAGATCGTAACACGGAAATACTTGGGAATGTCGATTATTCTAATTTCCAGGATAGTTTCTTGGATGTTTTGAAGAATTTGGATAGTAGTTCTAAAGATTTTGCTGATAATTTTGAGAGGTATTTACAGAATGCGATATTGACCTCTTTGATAAAAGATAAATATCAGAGTGATATAGAGAGACTGTACAAACAATGGACAGAAAAAACAAAGAGTGGTAATAAGCTAGACGGAGATGAAGCGAATGAATTACGTATGGAACAGGAAAGAATAGCCAATGCCATGTTGAGAGAAAGAGATGAAATGATGAAAATTTTTGGATGGACTTCTGAAAGTTCCCAGCAGCAGTCCGGTCGTTCCGGCTCCTTCAGCACCATGTCTCAGGAGCAAGGCACAAAACTCGAAGGATTATTCACTTCTGTTCAGGATCATGTGAGCAGTATAGATACTATTGTTTTTGATATCAGCCGTTCCATGTACGAAGCATCAGACTCGTTGGTTGCTATTGTACGCAATACAGGCTATTGCTACCATTTGGAACAGATGGCGGCAGATATATCGGAATTGAAACGTGATGGAATTAAAATGAAATAAGTATGGAAAAGATTTTAGAAGGATTATTGCTTGTCAATAATCAAGATGTGTATCTACAGTATGGGGCTTTCCTTACAGAGGACAAGCAAGGTGATTATAGTAATTACTCGGCATTGCTCAAACCACCTTCCATGAAGGATTATCCTGCCGTAGTTTATCGCGAAAGAGATGGTGAAGAGTTACCGGAAGTATTGCCTCAACCGAGATTCGAGGCGCGGGATGTGACTTTGTATTTTGCTATCGTAGCGGAGACAACACAGAACTGGTTGGAGCGTTATACCGGTTTTGTCAATCTTCTCAAAAGTGGATGGCTTCAGATACGATTGCCGGAAATTGATAAGACGTACCGGATGTATTATAAGGAATGTAGCAGTTATGACCAACTGACTTTCCTCGAAAAGGATGGCTTGTACGCTGCACGTTTTAAGGTGAAGTTGCGGGAGCCGGTTCCGAGTGTATAATAATTGAAAAAATGAAATGACTTATGGAATTAAATATTTATGATGGAGAAGGTATTTTGAAATTTACCGCTCCTACCTCTTCTTCTTGTACCTGGACCCATGAACTGATGTCCGAAAATAGTCTCTCTGTTAGTTTTGTTTCTCCTGAACTCTTGACTTTTTTGGTAAATGACTATATAGAAGTCGCGGGCATCCGTTTTACTATCCGTAGTGAGTATCGGCCACAGCAGAATAGTACGTTGGAGTACAGTTACAATATGCATTTTTACGGACCGGAACATGATGCAGAGCGAGTGAAGATGTTGAATCTGACGGACGGGCAGTTTGAATCCCAGTTCTCATTGGATAATAATGCAGCGGCCCATCTGCAGAAAGTGGTGGATAATCTGAACCGTATCGACGGTTCTGATACATGGAAAGTGGGTGAAGTTGTTGACAACGGCAAACGAAACATTGAATACAGCAACGTGAATTGCTGGGATGCTCTTGGCATGATTGCCGAGACTTTTGAAACGGAATGGTGGATAGACGGGCATCATGTAAACTTGACCCGCTGTGAACGTGGAGATGCGGTAAGTCTTGGCTACGGACAGGGACTGACAAAAATAGCTCTTACTGAGAACAGCAGTGATGTGAAATTCTTTACCCGGTTGATTCCTTTGGGTAGTGCCCGCAATATTGACCGGAGTAAATATGGCTTTTCCCGGTTGCAACTTCCCGGACGGCAAAAGTATGTAGAACAAAATATTCAGTATGGATTGTATGAACAGGTGGAGGAAGCTGCTTTCTCTGAAATTTACCCCAAGCGTGTCGGCAAAGTGTCTGATGTCCGCCATATTGAGAAGAAGAATGAGAATGGGCCGTATACAATTTATTACTTCAAGGATAAGGAATTGAATTTCAATCCGAATGATTATGAACTTCCCGGTTTGGTGAAACATATTAGTTTTCTGAGTGGTGAATTGAACGGGCGTGATTTTGAAGTGAACTATAATAGTAATACGCGTGAATTTGAGATTATCACTACATTTCCTGACGAGAGGACGCAGGTTCCGGGCGGTCATATAATTCCTGCGTCTGGTGATGAATATATCTTGTGGAATATCAGTATGCCCGATGAATATTATACGCAGGCTGAAAAGGAATATGAAGCCGCCGTGCGTGATTATCTGCAAAAGGGAAGTGTTGATACAATTGTTTATCGTTGTGACATGGATTATATTTACGTGGATGCCAATCGGGTACCCCTCATTCCGGGACAACGTGTCCGACTGTTGAGTAACGAGTATTTCGGTGAAACGGGGTACAAGGATACACGTATAACGAGAATTTCACGTAAGCTCGATAATTTGTCCGGTGCTACTATCGAATGTACGAATAAGGTAGGGAAGGGATGGAAGAAAAGTATCGATGCAGGACTGAATGATTTGAAGTATGTAGTGGCCGAGAATTTCAAACAGGCTATTATTGAAGTGTTGAAAACTTGGGATACAAAGACTCCGACCAATTATGATGTGTTTTCATCTTTGCGTTCCCGGAAAGAAATCGATGAACGTGCTATCAGCAAGTTGCGTCCGGATGAAAGCAATTATTTCCTCAAATTCTTAGGTGGGTTACTTATAGAACAAGGGCTTTCGGTAACGGGAGGATTGACAACCGATACGCTTACCGCAACGGAAGTCACTACTCAAATCATGCATATTCTTGATAAACTGGTAGGTAAGGAAGCTTCATTCTCCGGTACTGTTTCTTCCTATGATTATGCTGAAAAGTTTTTGGGATGGTTGATTTCTCCTTCAGGTGATGCAGAATTTGGTAATGTACGTGTTCGTGGCTTTCTGGAATCGGACGAGTTGCGATATAACCGGGTCGAAGTGGTCAGTGGGGAACGTTGGAATGCTTCGGGAGGTGGCATTATCGTTTCTGTGGATGAAGAGACCTGCAGGATTCGGTTGAAACTTGAGCCGGGGGAGGTTGCTTCGGTGGCGGTAGATGATATTTGCAAGGCTACGTTTAATGATGCGACAGGTTTTCAAACGGTTTATTTCCGGGTTACGGAGATAGTGGATGAGGCTACGTTTGCTTATGCGCTTCGTGACGGTACGACACATCATCCGTGTGCATTGATGCATTTTGTCTGTTATGGTAATTTTACGAATGTTTCCAGGCAGTGTTCCAGTTATGAGACACAAAGTTATAAACGTTATTTGTCAGGAGTCAGTGATTGGGAGATTACAAAAGATTGTATTGTGATGCAGTTGGGAGATTTGTCGAACTTGAAATTGTTTGGTATCAATATGGAAGGACACAGCGCTTATTTGCGTAATGTGTATCTGACTGGAACAATCAGGCAATTGTCTTCTGATGGTGTTACAGAAACGCCGGTTCCCTGTTTTAAAGGTGAATATGTACTAGGAAATTCTTACTATTATTATGATGAGGTGGTGTATAATGGAAGTACATGGCTTTGTATTTCCAAGAATTCGACGGAACAGGAACCGACGGAAGATGCTGCTGATTGGAAATTGCTTGTAAGGAAAGGGATTGATGGTAAGGATGGAAGCCTGCTCCGCCCTCGTGGAATATGGCAAACTGGAGTTGATTATGTAAATGATAGTATGTATCGGGATACGGTAATTTATAATGGCAACAGTTATGTATGTAAGGTTTCTCATACCTCGGACACTGTTTTTGATTCTGCGCAATGGAGCAATTTTAATGAGTTTGTCAATGTGGCTACTCAGGTCATGCTTGCGGAAAATGCTTCTATTGATGTGTTGGGGGCTTCTTCTATATTTGTAGGTGATCAGAATAAGACACAAGGTTGGGAAATGACGGGAGGAGCGATTAAGCATAATGTAAGTGGACTGGAACTGACTGTAGACGGGCGGCTAGTAGATCCGGACGGATTGGAATTCTCGGTTGGTGGTATTGAAAATGTGGTTCAAGATACTGTGAGAGGAGGTGATAATCTGGTTCCTAATAGTGATTATGCTGAACAGAAAGAGGTGCATCCAGGATGGGATGAGAGCCTTAATGGTACAGTTTCTGCAATTGGATGGAGTGACTATGATGCAAGTATTGCCAATCCGGAGGAAGGGTATCATGCGCATTTGAATACAACGCGATTCGATTTTCCGGTTTTTGAGCTCAGAACACGTTACCAGAAACCTGTGAGTGTGGAATATGTGAATATGGATAGTTATGGAGTATGGACTATAGATGGAGTTTATCGCAAATCTCCTGTTATAACCCACAATCAGGTTACTCGTGAAAAGATCTTATTCTATACAAATGTTGCAAATGCTGTGGTGAGATTTGAAATTAAGGCAAACTCGGAATCTAATTATGACTGGCTTTTTGTTGGAAAAGTGGATGATGCAAATGCTTCTTATTCTAATTACCAGGATCGAGTTTTGGGAACCGGAACAAACACCAAGACGGTTTCAATTACGGTTCCTGCTGCAGGACAACATTTTGTAATAGTGGGATATAGAAAAGATAGTTCTAATAATACCGGGAGTGATTGTGGTTGGTATCGTTTGCTTTCGGGCTATGCTCAGGAAATATATTCAGACCGTTCCGTACATACCTCGGTCAATATTCCTCGCTATGTTACAGAGATAGGGATGGATGGGGAGTATCAACTTGGTTTTGAGGTTTACGCAGATACTGCGAATTTAACAGTATCTTATGAAATTGAAGCTAATGGTGGTCAGAAAACGTTCCTTACTAAGGAATTGAATAGTTGGCAGACTATATCCCAAACTTTTAAGGTTCGGAATATTTCATCTGTTCCTACTTTTAAAGTAATAGCTTTGGGAGGTACAGGCGGAACAGGATATATTAGAAATGTATCAATAAGAAAGTTAGGAGCATTTGCTAAAGAATTATTGAAAACCGGTATTGATATTTCTAATCGTAAAATAGTGTTGACGGCTGATAAAACTCTTGTCCGAAGTAACTCGGGAGTTGAGATCGCTATGTTTAAAGAGGTGAATGGGGTACCGATGATTGACGCGAAGAATTTGTATACGGAAAATTTAACAGTGAGTGACGGAGCTACTATTGGTTCGTGGAAGATATACAACAATAGAATCATGGCTAATTATAGCACAGGTATAGGTGATCCAACTATAGCCGGTCTCAATCTGGAATGTAACGGAGGCAAGTTTCTAAGAATTAATGAACAAGGGGAAGGGATGATGAATATTCGAAATGATCAGGGGGATGCTTTATCTTTGTCTACTTATGGTGGTGGTACTGCATTGGCTATTACAGCAAATGGGGCTAATACAACGGGATATGCCATAAAAAGTGCTGGTCAACATATGTTTTATCAACGTAGCGGTGATGTATGGAATGCTCCCGGAGTATTATGGGCTGGTAGAATATCTAGCGGAGGTGATGTTCAAGCGAATTGGGGTAATGGATGTACGATAAATAGGGTGCGTAGAAGTAGTACGGGAGTCTATATAGTTGACCATAACCTAAATAATACTGATTATATGGTGTTTACGACCTGTATAAGCAATCATAGTTTTGTGTTTGTTCCGGAAATATACAACAATTATTTTGTCATATATGTACGAAACAGAGGAGGGGATAATGCAGATCAAACTTTTAATGTGATGATTGTTGGACGTAATAAATTTTAAATCATGAAAATAGACTTTAGAAGAATTGAAGTAAAAGACATTGAAGGGAATATTGTTCCTTTTGATATGTCCAAAGTGCTAGGTAATGCAATTTATCAGAAAACTGCTGATTTGGGAGAGTTGGAACTAGCTCGGGATATTTACAGAAATGGAGAGGTCGAATTAACGCAAGAACAAGTAGAATGTATTAAAGACTATGTGAAAACAGCTTTTGTAGCATTTGTTCAAGAAGCCGTTATAGCGATGTTGGAATAGCTGGTAGCGCTTACGTCTTACTTCCTTTTTTCGGGCGGATAAATCTTATCAAATGTATCTTTGCAACTTTGTTGCACGAATCATTCGCTATCTTTGCAGCAACTAAAAGAGAAAATATATGGGACATTGCAGTTGTTGTGCACACGGACACGGGTGTGCGTCTGAAAAGGAAATTGGAGTTAAGAGGTCTGTATTTCAAGAATATTGGAAAGTCGGACTTTCATTTATATTGCTGATAGCCGGTATCGTGATGAATGCTTTGGATGTGGCATTTTTCCAGAAGGAATATGTTGCTTTGGCCTGGTATGTCATAGCTTATCTCCCGGTAGGGATTCCTGTGATGAAAGAGGCTTGGGAAAGCATGAAGGAACGCGATTATTTCAGTGAGTTTACTTTAATGATTGTGGCTACAATCGGTGCGTTTTATATAGGCGAGTATCCGGAAGGGGTGGCTGTAATGCTGTTCTATACAGTCGGAGAGCTATTTCAGGAGAAAGCGGTTGATAAAGCGAAACGTAATATTGGCGCTCTCTTGGATGTGAGACCGGAAAAAGCTTTGGTGCTGAGAGATCATGAATTGATTGTAGAGAGCCCGAAGAATGTCAAAGTCGGTGAGATAATTGAAGTAAAAGCAGGTGGGCGGGTACCTCTGGACGGAACGATGGAGAGTGAGGTCGCTGCATTCAATACAGCGGCGCTAACGGGTGAAAGTGTGCCGCGCAATATTCGGAAAGGAGAGGAAGTACTTGCCGGAATGATTGTGACGGATAAGGTTATTCGTATAAAGGTGACAAGACCTTTTGATAAAAGTGCGCTTGCCCGGATATTGGAACTGGTTCAGAACGCTTCCGAACGGAAAGCACCGGCAGAATTGTTTATTCGGAAGTTTGCGCGTGTCTACACCCCGATTGTAATAGGGATGGCAGTATTAATCGTTCTTCTGCCATTTGTCTATTCATTGTTTGGCACGCATTTTGTATTTACATTTAATGATTGGTTGTACAGAGCTTTGGTTTTTCTCGTAATTTCGTGTCCATGCGCTTTGGTGGTGAGTATCCCGTTGGGATATTTTGGAGGTATCGGAGCCGCATCCCGGCTTGGCATCCTGTTTAAAGGCGGGAACTATCTGGATGCTATTACGAAAATCAATACAGTTGTATTCGATAAAACAGGGACTCTGACCAAAGGAACGTTTGAGGTGCAGGAATGTAAACCGGTGTCCGGTATTGCGAAAGAAGAGCTGATCCGATTGATAGCTTCGGTAGAACGAAATAGCACACATCCGATAGCTAAAGCCATTGTGGAATATGCGAAACAACAGAATGCAGAACTGATGTCAACCTCCGATACGAGAGAGTTTGCCGGTTTCGGTCTGGAGGCGACGGTTGATGGAAACACTGTGTTGGTCGGAAACAGTCGGCTGTTGTCCAAATTTAATATTGCATATCCGGCAGAATTGTTGAAGGTAACCGATACGGTTGTGGTCTGTGCCATCGGAACTAACTATGCCGGTTATTTGTTATTAGCTGATACGCTGAAAGACGATGCGAAGACAGCGATTGATAACCTAAAAGCGTTGAATATTGAAAACATTCAGATATTGTCCGGTGATAAACAAAGTATTGTTACTAACTTTGCTGAAAAGCTAGGTATATCGAAAGCGTATGGAGACTTGCTGCCGGAAGGGAAAGTGCGACATCTGGAAGAACTGCGGCAGGATGAGGCTAATCAGATAGCGTTTGTAGGCGATGGCATGAATGATGCGCCCGTATTGGCGTTGAGCCATGTCGGTATCGCTATGGGTGGCTTGGGCAGTGATGCGGCAATAGAAACCGCTGATGTGGTGATTCAGACGGACCAGCCGTCTAAGGTGGCGGAAGCTATAAAGGTAGGAAAACTGACACGCCGGATTATCTGGCAGAATATTACGCTTGCATTCGGAGTGAAACTGTTAGTGCTGATATTGGGAGCGGGTGGAATCGCTACTCTTTGGGAAGCCGTTTTTGCGGATGTCGGTGTGGCGTTGCTTGCTATTATGAATGCTGTAAGAATACAGAAAATGATAAAATAGGAGAGAATATGGAAGAGAATATTTATTTGGATAAGTTGGCGCGGAGAGATATCAAACCGACGGCGATAAGGCTTCTCATACTGAAGAATATGATGGAAGTCGGGCGTGCGGTATCATTGCTCGATTTGGAAACGTTATTGGATACGGTTGACAAGTCGACTATATCCCGGACAATCGCTCTCTTTTTATCGCATCACCTGATACATAGTATAGATGATGGAAGCGGGTCGTTGAAATATGCTGTTTGTGATAATTCCTGCAATTGTGTGGTTCAGGATTTACATTCGCATTTCTATTGCGAGAAATGTCACAGGACATTCTGCCTGGAGGGCACGCATATTCCGGTCATTGATCTGCCGAAGGGATTTGCACTGCATAGTATAAACTATGTGTTGAAGGGCGTTTGTCCGGAATGTTCTTCCTTGCCTGTGTCGCACTCATAAACAAAATAAGCCGGAACTCCGATATAGAAAATATCGTTCAGTTCCGGCGTTATACTAATATTATCTGTTTAATGGATGTTTGGATTTAATGTATGCCAGTCTTTGATGGCTGGGATGATTCCCATTTCAATGACTTCGTCGCGGAGCTTGCACAGATGTTCGTAGCTCTTTTCCAATTCTTCTTGTTCGGCAGGTGTTCCCGCTACTTCCTTATAAGTAATGCCATCTTTGGTGATCGAAGTTTCCATTGCCATCATGATATGATCGAACTTCCCGTTTGAGACGTAGGTTCCGGCAGGCCAGCGGAAAGGTTGTCCTCCCATAGCGGCGGCAATCATTTCGATGGAAAGATAGGCCGGACTCTGGAAAGAAGAACGTCCGCGCAGGTCGATGATATGTTTTCCACCTTGTATGACGCGTACTTTCAGTTCTTCCCATTCGTTCAATGGCAGGCGGGTGGTACCGATAAAGTCAGTCAGCGGTTCTCCCTTTATTTTTGTTGTAGAGGCAAATACTGCCATTTGCTCGCCATGACCGCCGTAAGTGCGGCAATTCTGAATGTCGGAAGCGGGGATATGGAAGTATTTCACCAATTCGTTTTGTAGGCGGGTGCTATCCAATGCGGCGAGGGTGGAAACTTGTGAAGGTTTCAGACCTGAATATAATAAGGTAATCAGTCCGGTGATATCCGCAGGATTGAAAATGACTACGATGTGCTTTACATTCGGGCAATATTGGCGAACGTCTTTGCCGAACTGAGCGGCAATTTCTGCATTACCTTTCAGCAAATCTTCACGAGTCATGCCAGCCTTGCGGGCTGCTCCACCGGAAGATACGATATAAGAAGCTCCGGTCAACGCTTCCTTGATGTCGGAAGTATAAGTGAGGTTGACGCCTTCAAAGCCGCAGTGATACAGTTCTTCCGCCACTCCCTCCAAAGCCGGGGCGAATGGATCGTACAGACAGATATTCGGAGTCAGTTTCATCATCATGGCTGTTTGCGCCATATTAGAGCCGATCATTCCGGCAGCTCCCACAATTGTAAGTTTCTCGTTAGTCAAAAATTCCATAAAGCTTAATATATTTAAAGGTGAATAACTTTTTCATTTCTTTTTGCCGTTACAAAGTTAACATATTTCGAGCCTGATTGTTCATTGCAAATAGTTTTACCCGATAACGAAAAGTTATAGTGCCTGGAAGGGTAGTTCTGTTCAAAATAGATTATCTTTGCGATGGATATAAATATGATAGTGTATAAATAGGAAAAATATGAATATCGAATTAGGAAAGTTCAATCAGCTTGAAGTTGTGAAGGAGGTAGACTTCGGTGTATATCTTGATGGAGGGGAAGAAGGTGAAATTTTATTGCCTACCCGCTATGTGCCCGAAGATTGTAAGATAGGGGATATCTTGAATGTGTTTCTCTATCTGGATATGGATGAAAGGCTGATTGCTACTACGCTGACTCCGTTTGTGCAGGTAGGACAGTTTGCTTGTCTGGAAGTGTCTTGGGTGAATCAGTACGGGGCTTTTCTGAATTGGGGACTGATGAAGGATTTGTTCGTACCGTTCAGGGAACAGAAGATGAAGATGCAGGTTGGGCGGAAGTATGTGGTTCATGCGCATCTTGATGAAGAAAGTTACCGTATTGTGGCCTCGGCAAAGGTAGAACGTTATCTGTCGAAGGAGAAACCGGAGTACGCTGCGGGGGAAGAGGTAAATATTCTTATCTGGCAGAAAACAGACTTGGGCTTTAAGGCAATTATAGATAATAAATATAGTGGCTTACTGTATGAGAATGAAATATTCAGTTCGATAGAGACGGGAATGGAGATGAAAGCTTTTGTGAAACAGGTGCGTGAGGATGGAAAGGTGGATTTGATTCTTCAGAAACCGGGCTTTGAAAAGGTCGATGATTTTGCGAAGACATTGCTTGATTATATCAAAGAGCAGGGAGGACGGATTCATCTGAACGACAAGAGTCCTGCGGAAGATATTTATGATACGTTCGGTGTGAGTAAGAAAACCTTTAAGAAAGGAGTAGGCGATTTGTATAAGAAACGTCTGATTACCTTGTATGAGGATGGCATTGCTTTGGTGGAATCCTAAATAGAATAGGGAAATCCCTATGCACGAATAGAGGGAATCATTGGGGTGGGGAGTTTTCTCACCCTATTTTTGTACTATCAGATTAGAGATATTAATAATAAAAACTGGATAAGTATGCGTAAGATTGTAATAAGTTTCTGTATCCTACTCGCTGCTCTCTCTTTAAAGGCGCAGACTGTAAGTGGAATCCGTATTGATGGTGGAGATACCCCGATTCTTGTATATTTTGGAGGAAACCAGATGTGTCTGCCGACTACAACATGTTTTGTCGCTAACTTGAAATCAGGATATTACACCGTTGAAGTGTATGCTACACGCTCTGCTCGTCCGGGAGAGAGAGTTTGGAAAGGGAGGCGGTTATATAATGAACGTATTTATTTTGATGGGAATAGCGTGAAAGAGATTTACGTGGATGGACGTGGAGAGATTCGTCCCGGTAGGCCTGGCCGCCCCGGACAAGAGGGATATTGTCCGGATAATGGTCAATATGACAGAGTGATGAGTGAGAGACTTTTTAAGAAGTTTCTCAGTGAGGTGAAGAAAGAACCTTTTAAGGATGACCGCATGGAGATGATTAAGACGGCGTTGGCCGGTTCGGATTTTACTTCCGGACAATGTCTTGAATTGACTCGACTTTATACTTTTGATGATGACCGGATGGAGATTATGAAGATGATGTATCCGCGTATCGTTGATAAAGGGGCTTTCTTTACAGTCATTGCTACGCTGACATTTTCGTCTAACAAGGATGAGATGAATAAGTTTGTGCAAAGCTACGGCAGACGTCGATAGTGATAAATGATTAAGTGTGGGTGTTTATTGAAATAATAAATGATAGGAGGTTGAATTATGAAGCGGATATTATTTTTACTTTTTGCTATCGGTTTGGGTGCAGGTATGACTGTGATGGCAGGAATGAGTACTAGCAAGATACGTAAGGAAACACGTTTTCTTACAGATAAGATGGCGTATGAACTGAATCTGACCACTCAACAATATAATGATGCGTATGAGATTAATTACGACTTTATTTATTCGGTCCGTAATATCATGGATTACGTGGCACGTGGTTATGAATGGGCGATGGATGACTATTATGAAGCGTTGGACATCCGTAATGACGATCTTCGTTGGGTATTGAGTGATGGGCAATATCGTCGGTTCATGGGAGCCGATTATTTTTATCGGCCGATTTATGTGATCGGAGGAAGATGGAGTTTACGGGTTTATATCAATTATCCGAATCGCGGCTTGTTCTATTTCGGTGTGCCTTATCATTATCATACCTATTGTGGAGCGCACTATCGTCCGCACATTCATCATACCAGCTATTATCGGGGTAGATACAATAATTTTCACCATTATTCTACGCCTCATCGGGTAAGGGATCAAAGAGTATATCACTCTTACCGCCGTTCGGATTTTGGCTCGGTTCGGATTCGTCCGAATTCTTCGGTACGTCCGCATAATGCACCGACACGTCCGGGTAATTCTTACCGTCCGGGAACAGGTCCCGGTTCTTCAAGCTCTAATCGCAGACCAACAAGCGGAAGTTCAACTGGCTTCAGTTCCTCCAATCGTGAAAGTGGAAAAACAAGTAGTAGTTCGAGAGGAAGTTCAAGTAGACGAAACGATAGTAGTTCCTATAATAGAAATAACAGTTCTGAGAGAAATAACAGCTCTTCCAGTTCCAGGCGCGGTAGTTCCAGTCGTAGTAGCTCCAGTCGCAGTGATTCTGGTCGCAGTAGATCTACCCGGAGCAATGTCTCTAGTGGACAAACAGAAAGACGCTCTTCTTCCGGAAGTACGAGAAGCAATAGCACTCAAAGTTCTTCCCGCTCCTCTGAAAGAAACAGCAGCGGTTCAAGAAGATAACCTATTCCTTTATTATTTATATCAATCTCATTACTCCTCTGCGGAAGGAGAACTAGACTCCGGGCTTTCACCGGCTAGACTATTCCGGGCAGCGCCCGTAACTTGGATATCGGGGCGGATACTATCCGCCTCGATTTCACTTATTACTCCTTTCTGTGCAAGCCGCTTGGCAATCAACTTATAATAGCCTTCCATATTCTCCTTTAACTGTCCGCCTTCTGCAAAAGAGCTGCGGAAATGCTTGGGTTTCGGGATAATGGAAGCCAAGAAAATGCTTTCTTCCGTGTTCAGTTGTGAAGGGCGTTTATTGAAATAATAAGCAGAAGCTTCCTGAATACCATAAACGAGCGGTCCCCATTCAACAATGTTCAGATATACTTCGTACATGCGTTCTTTAGAAGTTAATCTTTCATTTTCTATTAGCCATACAATCAATGCCTCTTCCAATTTACGTGCAAAGTTCTTATTACGGTTCAGGAATACATTCTTTACGAGTTGCATGGTGATCGTGCTTCCTCCACGTGCAAAGCGTTTCACTTGCAGGTCGTAAATCAATGCTTCCCGTAGGGCGTCGGGCAGGAAACCGCGATGGTAAAAGAATGCTCCGTCTTCACTTTGCATAACGGACATTCTTAGGATGGGGGAAATGCTATCCAATGGTGTAAAGTGTTCGCACGAAGGGCCAATAGGAAAGGTCCGCACCGGTATTCCGTTCTCGTAAGCTGTATAAATGAACTCGCCGGACATTTTGGAGAGTGAAGTGGCCCCATAGCTTGTGATGCGGAAGTCTTTCTCTTTCAGTTCGGATTCCAGTTTGAGGCTATCCAGTTGTGCAAAATCAATATCTAATAGAAAATGATAGGCCAACTCGCCACTTGTCTTGATGCCTTCCAGATTGCTGAATAATCCTTTGGGGAGAGAGCTGAACAGATCATCTGCCGGAAACCAGGATTTGTTGACCGCAGCTGTGAAATGCCAGTTTCCTTTCTCTTTCTCGGCTCGCAAATAAGGATGAAACTGGAGTTTGTTGAAATCAACAATGGTCGTACTATCCAGCTCGAATGAGTGCCCGCTTATGTTCATCTCGTAACAGAGTTGTCCACGATTGAGATGAATTACTTCAGGAGAGAGAGCTTTATGAAATACGTCAAGTCCGTTCACTTTCGCTTTTCCTTTGAGAAGCAGTTGATTGGATGCACGCTTATCTTTAGTCATATTATAAGATAGGGTGTCGAAAGTGACTTCTGCTCCAAAACGGCGGGTAATATAAGGTAGTGAGATTTTTCTTTTTTCCGGGGCAAAGAGAGATGCTTTTAATGTATAGTCTCTTCTGTTCAGTTCACCGGTCGCTTCCCATAGTTGTTGAGGAAGTGTATCTTCTTTTATCTGAATGGTTGATTGGAAATGATTGTTCTCAATAATAAAAGAAGGAATGTTGACTGCAACGAAATTACTATCTTTACGTTCGGTTATATTGATTTGACTGAGTTGCCCGTTTTCAGGCAGGAAACCGTAAATGAGGTTTAATATCCGGTCAATACGGTTGGCATAGTCACTTTCTATGACAGGTTGGGGTTCTGCTTCTTGTTGCCGTTTAAAGAACAGGAAATCGTAGTTAGCTATACCATCATGTTTGATGAAGTTGATTGCCAGGCCATTCATAAGCACATTCCGTACTTCGATTTCTCCTTTTAGCAATTCCCAAAAACTTAGTTTTACATTGACGGATTGTAATGTCAGGAGTGTATCCCGTTGGTTGGGAACAATAGAAAGTCCTTGTAAAGCCACTTCATTGCAGCCTTTCATTCGTAACTCCTGATAATGAATTTGTAGACCGTATGTTTGTTCGGCACGTGTAGTTCGTTTGTCAACGATATGGCATAAAATGACATTGCGGAATGCAAAGAGACAAATAAGGCTGGTAAGCAAGATACCGGTAGCCGATAGAATGATAATTCTTTTTTTGCTGGATGTTTCCATCTTTTTTTTCTTGATATGATAATCGCTGCAAAGGTAGATAATAATTCGGGGTAATAAGCGGAGTGTTTTCCCCATTTTTAGAGTTATATTCATCAGTAGAAAGAAGAAAATGCAAAAAAATGGTTAGTTGTTCGCTTTTGAGCGTACAACTGTTCGTTTTCGTACACCGTTCTGTTTTGTGATTTCCTTGATTATTAGCTAGTTATCGTTTTGGCACGCTCGTTGCATCTCTATAGTCGCAAGCGGACAACGAAGAAAAATGAAAAAAACTTCAGAAGGTTGCAACCGTTTGAGACGCTTGATCCGTCTAATAAACAGAAGAACAAAAACAGAATGTTGAACAAATAAAAAATATACAATTATGAAGACTACAGTATTATTCAGAATGATGGTTTTAGTGGCAATGGTAGTTGCCGGTATCGCCAATACAGAGTTGAAAGCACAGGACAATAACTTCATTACTAATGAAGAAAAAGTAGATGATCTCGTAGTATCGAAAGTGATTTACAGACTCGATGGTTCTCTCTATCGCCACATGAAATATGATTTTACCTATGACGATCAGAAGAGAATGTCCTCCAAAGAAGCTTTCAAATGGGATGCTTCTACTGAAAAATGGATACCGTACTTTAAAATTGATTATACTTATTCATCTAATGAAATCACTTTGGTATACGCACGTTGGAATGACTCTCACAGAGCTTACGACGCATCTGTTGAAAAGAGCGTTTATGAACTGAACGACGCTAATATGCCGGTTGCTTATATGAACTATAAGTGGAATGATAAATGGATTGAAGAATCCGCTGCTAGCTGGGCTATGAATGTATCTACTCCGGCAACTAATGAAGCAACTCTGCTGACTGCCAGCAGATAAAAATAAATCGGAGTTGTGAAACTCCTTCTCTCTCTTTTAATTTAACTACATTAAAAATGGTGGATTTCCTTATGGGATAATCCACCGTTCTGTTTTTCTAATGAACAGTTACGATTAGCTTTTGTAACTCTTCAATATCTATTTGACGAGTGGTAGATATTCTCCATAACCTTCCTCTTTCATTTTATCTTTCGGGATAAAACGAAGTGAAGCGCTATTGATGCAATAACGTAATCCACCTTTCTCTTTCGGCCCATCTGTGAATACGTGTCCCAAATGAGCATCTCCGGTTTTACTGCGTACTTCCGTACGTATCATGCCGTGCGAAGTATCTTTCTTTTCTGCGATCAGATCTTTTTGAATCGGTTGGGAAAAGCTTGGCCACCCGCAACCTGAATCAAACTTGTCGGTAGAGACAAACAGAGGTTCTCCGGTAGTAATATCCACATAAATGCCGGGACGATGCTCATTCCAGTATTCATTGTGGAAAGCTGGTTCGGTGGCATTCTTTTGGGTTACGGCATATTGTTCCGCCGACAATTCCTTACGGAGGGTTGCATCATCCGCTTTTTGATACACTTTAGCTTTCGGCGCATTCGCTTTGCGTGCCATTTCGAATAAAGCAGGATTGATATGGCAGTATCCACCCGGATTTTTATCCAGATAGTCCTGGTGGTAAGTCTCTGCCGGATAGAAATTTGTCAATGGCTTTACTTCTAGGACGATAGGAGTTTTATATTGTGCGGATAATAATTGAATTGCCTGCTTGATGACAGGGAGATCTTCTTTATCTACATAATAAATTCCGGTTCTATACTGCGTTCCCCGGTCATTACCTTGCCGGTTGAGGCTGGTAGGATCGATTGTCTTGAAATATAGATCGAGCAGTAAATTCAAATCTACCGTTTTCGGATCATAAACCACCTTTACTGTTTCGGCAGCATTGGTTTTTCCTGAACAGACCTGTTCATAACTCGGATTGGCAACATTACTGTTGGCATATCCTACCTGAGTACTTTCTACTCCTCGAATTTGTTTCAGGAAATGTTCTGTTCCCCAGAAACATCCTCCCGCAAAATAGATTTCTGCTTGATTCTTCATTGGTTTAGCAACTCCTAAAAATGTATTACTAATCATTACAATCACTATAGCGATAAAATACTTCATATCCGTTAGTTCTTTCTATAATAACGAATGAACCAACGGATATGTTTTAAGGAACTACTATACTAAACTCAACTTTATTTCTTTTTTATTCAATGATCTGTCCTTTGTAGAAATCCAGAATTTTAGTCCGGAACAGGTAGTCATATTTTGCCTGCAACTTATCCGAAAGAGCTTTCGTCAGGTTAAGTTTGGCTTCATTGTATTCCACAAAGGTAGCCTTGCCGTTATTGAACTTCTCACTCATCAGGCGGAAAGACTCTTCGTTGGCTTTTACTGCCACTTCACTGGAGTTGTATTTACTTTCTGCTGCCAGAGCATTGTACCAGGCTTGCTGAATTTCTTTATAGAGTACTTTTTTACTGTTATCCAACTTCAAGGATAAATCTATTTGTTGCAAACGAGCCGTGCGTACCCGGTTTCTTGTGGCAAAACGGTTGAAGATTGGCACGCTCAAATTAAATCCTATATATTTATTCAGATTGTTTTTCATCTGACTGCCGAAGCTGCTCTCTGATCTTCCGCTAACCGTATAATAATTACTTCCCAGACCGGCACTGAAAGAGAGTTGTGGATAAAACGCACTTTGGGCAATACGAATACTATTAAGACTACCTTGCAAACGATATTCTGCAGCCTTAATGCTTGGTTTGTAAGTAAGTGCCTGTGTATATATGTCATCCGGCGGAGTGAGAGATTCGAACTCTAATTCTTCCTTAGGGCTTTCGAGTACAAATCCTTCAGGCGTGGGTAATTCCAAGAGTTGGGTGAGATCCAGTAAGGATAGTTTGTACGTATTGTCTGATTGTACAGCAGTCATTTCATCCTGTGCGACACGGGCTTGTGCTTCGGCCACTTCAGAAGAGGATGCCTTACCCACTCCCTGAAGACCTTGAATACGTTTTAACTGGTCTTTGCTTAAATCGACCTGATTATGAGCAATCTTACTTAATTCTTGATTGAATAAAACCTGTAAATAAGCCGAAGTGACATTGATTGCAATATCTTCTCTGGCTTTATTCAAATCTTCTATGGCAGCTTTTAAATCCAGTTTGGCAAGTGAATATTGGTTGGGCAATTGCAAACCGGTAAATATAGGTACGTTTGTTCCCAAGCTGAAACTGGTATTGGCGCTGTTAATGTCACTATACGAGTTGTCTATCGGAGAAGCAGTACGGCCCCAACTCCAGTTTTGACTGGCACTACCGCTCAAATTCGGAAGGCGTGCCCATTTAGTGGTGTTTACACTCACTTTGCCTGCTTCGACATTATTGGCCGATTGACGGATTTCTATATTATGCTCAATGGCATAGTCGATACATTGCCGCAGCGTCCATGCTTGCGAAGAGTTGTTCTGTGCCTGGATGGAGGTGATTCCGACTCCGGCAAGCAGAAGGGCTGATATGGTTTTACGAATTATTTTCATCGGATTCAATTATTTATCTTTTTTCTCTGCACCACGTATTTTGTCCTGAACGGTTACCCCTTTCTTGATTTCTATCTTGATTCCATCACTCATACCGGCAGTCACCTGTGTACGCTGGAACTTTTGTTCGGGCACTGAATCTGTCATGATGTACACAAATGTAGAGTCACCACTAAATTCAACAGTGCTTTCGGGCACTGCCAATACCTGATTGGCTCTTTGTAACACAATTTCCGCATTAGCCGAATATCCGGAACGGATCAGTACGGAATCCGGAACAGAGATGGCGGCTTTTATCTCGAACTGGTTGGCTCCATTCGTTTCTACTCCTTTAGGAGATATATACTCCAGAATGGCGTTGAAAGTCAGATTCTGTAAAGCTCCGATTGTCAACTTTATCGGCATTTGTTCGTGGATACGTCCGACTTCCGTTTCATCAATATTGCCGCGAAAAATCAAGTCATTCATGTTGGCTACTGTGGCGATAGTGGTTCCGTCGTTGAAAGTGTTGCTCATGATAACGGAGTTTCCAGCCTTGACAGGTATATCCAGAATCAGCCCGTCGATAGTGGAACGAATCAGGGTACTGCTGAAAGAGGCACTGTTTTTGGTAATTCCTTCTTTTACGATTTCCAGATTATCTTTGGCTGTCTGCTTCTCTTCGCGTGCCTGTTTCAGGGCTACTTCACTTTTCTCGTATTCCTCCCGACTGATTAACTGGTCTTCATACAGTTTCCTGACGCGGGCGAAGTCCGTCTCGGCCTGTGTGGTATTGATTTCCGCCAGGCGCACCCGGCTTTCGGCTGAATTCAGTTGTCCGAGTTCAGGGATTACTTTTACTTTGGCTATGACTTCCCCTTTTTTCACAGCTTGTCCGGCTTCTTTATATACTTCGTCTATAATACCCGAAATTTGCGGCT
>ERZ857775.1447-NODE-1447-length-27648-cov-12.528830_pt1 | contig 27648 bp, 21 predicted proteins | sample MGYA00519698_ERZ857775 | MGnify/ENA primary metagenome ERZ857775 (study PRJEB31778, sample SAMEA3449363) | human gut metagenome | biome: human gut; feature: human-associated habitat; material: faeces | place: United Kingdom | collected 2010/2012 ...
AACATATGAGGTCAACTGTGGTCAAATGGCACGTTACGTATTTCGGGAATCCAGGTTATATACAACAACAAAGATTTGTGAAGCAGTAAGGGAGTTCTTCAACTCAAACTTGATGGTAAGTAGTTTATTACTGGGGCTAATTATGAGAGAATTTGGCGGATATATAGAATTTGAACATTTTAATGGAAATATGTTTCATGATGATGGTATCAAATTAAATTGTGGAAGAAATTGTTTGGCATATTTGATTGAGTCAAGGAAGATAAAAAATATCGCAATTCCATATTTTAATTGCGATACGGTAGGACAAGTTTGCCGTAAATATGATTTGCAAATTAGATATTACCATATAAATAATCAATTTCTTCCGGATGATATATTTAATGATGAGAATGAATGGGTATATCTTGTCAATTATTATGGACAAATAAATGATGACTGGATTCGAGAGTTTCACACAAAACATCCTAGGCTGATTGTGGATAATGCTCAAGCATATTTTAATATGCCAATTGATAATATTGATACTATTTATACCTGTAGAAAATTTTTCGGCGTATCAGATGGCGCCATTTTGTATACTACAAAGAGGATCAGTAAAGAATTTCCAAGAGATAAGTCGTACAATCGAATGCTATTTTTATTGGGGAGGTTTGAATGCAGTGCATCTGAATTTTATGAAGATTATGTAAAAAATAATGGCTTTTTCGATAATGAACCAATCAAAGCAATGTCAAAACTGACGGAAAATATACTACATGGAATTGATTATGAAAGTATTAAACAAATTAGGACTAAAAATTTTGCGTATTTAAATCATGAGCTTGCGGGGGATAATAGGTTAAAGATTCGAAATGTTGAAGGCGCATTTATGTATCCTTTTTATATAGAGGGCGGATACCGATTGCGTAAAAAATTGCAGCAAGAGAAGATTTATATACCAATCTTATGGCCGGATGTTTTTAGCTTGATAGAGGATGGATCAACTGAGTATAAAATGGCTCTAAATATTCTGCCACTACCTGTTGACCAAAGGTATAATACTTCTGATATGAAATATTTGACTATAAGAATCAAGAATGTAATGAATACTATATAGATTTTCACATCAAATTTCTATATATTTTATTTATCAAGGGTGAAAAGAATGAAGTGCCTCCATATTACCATTCCAAGTAGTAGAATGATGGAATCCTATATTCAGATGATCCGTCATTTTTATCCAGTAGAGGAGCATAAATTTTATTTTTTAGGAAAATGTCCGGTGTCTCAACGCAACCTATTTAAATATGGGAATGTAGTTGAATTGCAAGAAGGCCATAATAAATTAGATAAAATTAGGAATTTTTATAAAGATCTTTCTGATTGCGATATTATTATATGGCATGGGTTAGTTTTAAGCCCTAAATTCGCACTGTTTTTATCATTTTTTAGCAAATTTCTTGATAAATCCGTATGGGTTATGTGGGGCATTGATCTTTATAGCTGGAAGCGAGGAACAGGAACGCGGAAAGACGGGATTGTAAATCATTTAAATAAATATATTCGAAAAAACATAAAATATGTTGTTGCAATTTTCCCTACTGATATTGAAGCGTATAGAGAGATTTTCCACAAAAAGGATACAGATAATGTGTTTTATGCACCTTACCCAATGAGGAAGAGTACATTTTATGAACTTGAAAATATAAATCCTGACTTGAGGCGAAGAAATGGGGAGGTTTGGATTCAGGTTGGTAATAATGCCAATTCTTTTAATAGACACTTAGATATTTTAGAAAAGTTGAAGAAGTTTTCAGATAAAAACATCCGAATCTTCATTCCCATGAGTTACGGAAATGATTGGCATAATAAAATTGATAATTACAAAACTATTGTAAAGGAAAAAGCAATCGAATATTTTGGCGAAGATCGTGTTCACGTGTTAGTTAATTTGATGTCATTAGATGAGTATAGCAGATTCTTACAACAAATCGATATAATGATCATTGCTACAGATAGGCAGAATGCCTTGGGTAATATCTTAAAATGTATGTATTCTGGAGGGAAAGTATACTTATCTGAAAAAAATAAGCTTTATTCATATTTTAATGATAACGGCATTAATGTAAATCGGTTTGAAAATATAGATAACGAGGACTTTGATGATTTTGCACGGCCGAATCAGGTTGCATCTTTGAATTTGAAACGCTGGATGGTAACTAATAATTATGTCGAGTGCAATATAAAATACTGGGATAAGTTGTTTCAACAGCTTGGCTTTTCACATAATGCACAAACGAACCAGCAGTTTAGTAGTTTAATGACACAAGCAGAGATTGTAAATGATATTAAGGCACATGCTAAATTTAGAGAAAAAAGTAATTATTTGAATCTTGATTTGTATTGTGCAGAAAAAGCAAGTACTATGCAGAATATTAGAAAAGCACAAAAGGTTGTCATCGTGGGGGATGATAATGACTCAACTGATTTGTTAGGACAAATCAAATGGGAAAATCAATCGAGAAGATACATATGGAATGTTTGCGGAATTATTGCGGAGGATATGTTTAATTATGGTGATGGAGCCTATGGTTGTAATACAATAGCTACTATTGAGCATTTTGAACCAATGGAGGATGTACAAATTGTTAATTTTGTTAAGAATCCACAAAAGCGGGAATGCTATTATCGGGTTTTAGAAGAAAAAGGATGTCAATTTGCTTCTGTAAAATTTGAATCAACTGTATTCTTAGGAGAAGCTGTAGTTGATGTGGCGCTATGGGTAGGTATGAATAGCTTGATAGGAAACCATTGTAAATTTGGTAAGTTAAATAGAGTTGGGAACAACGTGATAATTGGAGATAACTGTGTGTGCGGAGATTTTGTGACGATAGGTGATGGTTGTTTTATCCCCGCGGAAAGTTATATTCCTGATTATACGATTCTGCCACCTGGAACTGTTTATGATGTAAAAAGAAGAGATTGAGAGAAGGAATAATTCAAATGATTATCAATGCACATACAGTTGTTTTAAGAGCAATAGAGGAATCAGATTTACCCCTTTTATATTCAATGATTAATGATCCTGAAATAGAGCGGATGACTGGCGGGAGCTGCTTTCCTGTCTCTAAAGATAGGCAAGCAAGATGGTTTACAAATTATGATCAACAGAAAGATTTGCGATGTATGATAGAAATCAAAGGGGGGGTAACTATAGGAACTATTATGTTAACAGACATAGATTGGAAGAATCGTACCGGGCAGCTGCACCAAAAAATTAAAGCCGAAGTTACGGATAGAAAAAAGAACGACGTTTATGATGCGATGATGGGGTTCTTAAATTATGCTTTTAATGAATTGGACCTCCAGTGTGTTTATGGCACGGTTCTTGAATATAACCTTCTTTCCAGGAAATTGGCAATGCGCTGCGGATTAAAAGAAGAAGGGGTGCTGCGCAGCCGGATATTCAAGAATGGCAGGCGCTGGAATCTCATTGCAAATTCCATTACCCGTGAGGATTTTGAGGAAAGGTATGCGGAGTATTTGGAAGAATTGAAAAAGGAAGGAAGATAAAATGAATAATCTGGAGAAGTATAATAAAGTTTATGTAGATTTGTTTGGTATCCCGGCTGATCAGGTGGGGGATTCGCTCACGGCTTTAACGGTAGAAAAATGGGATTCTGTTGCCCAGATGAATTTAGCAGCAGCTCTTGAGGAAGCGTTTGATATTTTCCTGGATCCGGAGGATGTTATTGAACTGGTATCGTATGCGAAAGGGAAGGCGGTACTTCAAAAGCACGGAATTGAATTCTAATGCGGAGGAGGGGTCAAGGTGTTACTGGATGGGAAGGTGGCATTGGTGACCGGCAGTAACCGGGGAATCGGTCTTTCAATTGCCAGAAAGTTTGTGACCGAGGGGGCAATTGTGTATGCTAATGCCCGCAAAGCGGGGAGCTTGGATCGGGTCGCTGGGGAAATACCGGCGGAGAACGGAGCGGGACAGCTCATCCCGCTGTATTTTGATGTAACAGATCTTACTGCAATTAAGACTGCGATTATGAAAGTTAAGAAGAAACAAGGGAAACTTGATATTCTTGTCAATAATGCCGGGCTGATGAGCAATAAAAGGATTGGGTTTATCACGGAAGCTGATATGGAAGCGCTGTTTCATACGAATGTGTATGCAGTGATTCAGATGATTCAGTATGGAGCCCGGATTATGCACGAGGGGGGAAGTATTATCAATATTTCCTCTATTGTGGGTCAAAGAGGAAATGCCGGACAGCTTTTATATTCGGCGACTAAAGGGGCTGTGATAGCATTAACGAAGTCGGCAGCCAAAGAATTGGCACCAAGGCATATCCGGGTAAATTCAGTGGCACCTGGTCTCACAGAGACGGATGCTTTGAATAGTACTTCAAAGAATTATCTGGAGACAAGAATCAGCAATCTTCCTTTTGGTCGTTTTGCAAAACCGGAAGAGGTTGCGGGAGCTTGCTGTTTCTTGGCATCGGATTTGTCTTCTTATGTTTCAGGCGAGATTATTGGTGTAAACGGTTCAGCGATTATGTAATGGAGGAGAGACAATGCTCTGGAATTTGGGACAGTACAAAGGCACAGCATTAATCGACACAAATGGCGGTTCTGAAACTTATGAAGGACTTGTTTCATTTTGCAATAAAGTCAAGAACTTAAATCTGAAACGGGATGTTGCTTTTATTTTAGCTGGCAATAATGTAGAAACCATATCAGCCTTTTTGGCTTTGTGTAACAACCGGGTAGTCCCTCTTTTGCTGAATGCAGAGCTTGACGTAGACCTGCTTCATACATATGTACAGACATACCAGCCACGTTATGTCTGTGTTCCACAAACTAAGGCGGATTTATTCGGAGAAACGGAGACAATTTTTTCCTTTGGCGGATATGTGTTGCTGGAATTAATAAATGTGGAAAGGGAAGATGTAAAGTTATATGATGAGTTGGCTTTCTTGCTGTCTACTTCCGGAACAACAGGAAGTCCTAAGCTTGTCAGGCATAGTTACAAGAATCTGGAAGCAAGTGCCCGTAATGTGGCGAGAGCTCTCAAACTAACGGACAGGGAGCGTGCTTTAGCGAATCTTCCTTCTTATTTTACACAGGGACTGAATGTTATACTGAGTAATCTTACTGTAGGCGCAGTCGTACTTCTTTGTGATTTAAGCCTGACCAGCAAGGAGTTTTGGTCGTTTTTAAAAGATCAGCGGGCTACTTCCATTACCGGTGTGCCGTTTAGCTATGAAGTCATGGTGCGGTTGGGGTTCTTAAAGATGGATTTGCCAGATTTGAAAATCATAAATGAAGGTGGTGGCCGCCTGAATGACCGGATTTTCAAAGGGATCGCCCAGTATGCGGTGGATAATGGGAAGCTTTTTATCCCGACTTATGGTTCTACCGAGACGACATCCAGAATGTGCTTTATGGATCCGTCTTTGTCTGTCCGCAAAACGGGCAGTATTGGAAGCCCGATTCCACCAGGCTATATAAAACTTATGGATGATGATGGAAATGAGGTAACCGAATCCGGACAGAAAGGTGAAATTGTTTACTATGGTCCGAATGTTACATTGGGATATGCCTTTTCCCGGGCTGACTTAAGCAAGGGCGATGAGCGGAATGGACATTATGCTACGGGTGATATAGCCTATTTCGATGGGGATGGATGCTATTTTATCGTTGGCAGGAAAGGCCGGTTTGTAAAAGTTTATGGGTACCGGATTAGCCTGGATGAATTGGAAAAGTTATTAAAGGATCATTTCATGGCTGTTTTTGCCTGCACGGGCTCAGATAAGCAGATTTATATTTTCAGTGAATCTTGTTTTGATGATAAAGAGGTCATCGGGTATATTTCAGATAAACTTCATCTGTTACCGAATATTTTCAAATACCGGCAGATAGATAAGTTTCCACGCAATAGTTATGGCAAGGTACTTTTTGCAAAGTTGAAAGAAATGGAGAATAGCTAATGAAGAAGCAGATTAATGTAACAAGATCTTCTATGCCACCTTTTGATGAATATGTGAATGAAATCAAAGATTTATGGGAAACCAGGTGGCTTACGAATTCGGGGGCTAAGCACCAGGAACTGGAGAAGGAACTGAGAGAATATCTGGACGTACCGTATATTTCTTTCTATTCGAATGGCCATTTAGCGCTGGAAACGGTTTTGCAGGCGATGCATCTTTCCGGTGAAGTTATTACAACTCCATTTACCTATGCTTCTACGACGCAGGCTATTGTGCGCTGCGGGCTGACTCCTGTTTTCTGTGACGTGGAGCCGGACTGGTATACCATGGATCCGGATAAAATCGAAGTGCTGATTACAGATAAGACCTGTGCCATCGTGCCGGTGCATGTGTACGGCAATGTGTGCAATGATGAAAAAATCGAAGAAATCGCAAGGAAGTATGGACTGAAAGTGATTTATGACGCGGCTCATGCTTTCGGCGTGAGGGTGAACGGCAAAGGCGTAGGGAGCCTGGGCGATGCGGCTATGTTCAGTTTTCATGCGACGAAGGTTTTCCATACCATCGAAGGTGGTGCTGTTTCCTATAAGAATGGCAGCCTGCGGAAGGATATGGAAGCGCTGAAGATGTTTGGCATGTATGGCAAGGAAGATGCGGAACATATCGGCTTCAATGCAAAGATGACGGAGTTCCAGGCCGCCATGGGGCTGTGCAATCTGCGCCATGTGAATGAATGGATCGGCCAGAGGAAGGCTGTGGTGGAGCGGTACCTTGAGAACCTGTCAGGTACTAAAGGTCTCCGCTTTTGTGCACCGCAGGAAGGCGTGGCATCGAACTATGCGTATTTCCCAGTCTATTTCGATGAGAAGGAATTTGGTGGATCCCGTGATCAGGTGGCAGATCGCCTGGCAAAAGAAGATATCTTTGCACGCAAGTATTTCTATCCGCTGACATCTGAATTTACTGTGTATAAGAAGTTATTCCCCATCCAGGATACTCCGGTGGCATTTGATGCTTCCCGTCATATACTTACCTTGCCGCTGTATTCAGATCTCAGTGTTGAAAACGTAGACCGAATTTGCAGAATGGTACTTGGGAGGTAAATTCATGAAGGCGATAATTTTGGCCGGGGGATCAGGAACAAGGCTGCATCCTGCAACATTGGCTGTTTCTAAACAGATGCTTCCTATTTATGACAAGCCAATGATTTATTATCCTTTGTCTACGGTTATGCTGGCAGGCATTCGAGAGATTCTGATTATCTCTACACCCAGGGATGTTCCTGCATTTGAGGAGCTTCTTGGAGATGGATCACAGATAGGGCTTTCTATTTCGTATGCAATTCAAAATAAACCTAGAGGTTTGGCAGAAGCATTCATTATTGGAGAGAATTTTATTGGCGATGATAATGTTATGCTTGTGTTGGGAGATAATATTTTCTATGGAAGCCATTTTTCGGAAACGGTTTCAAATGCAGCTAAGTTAGCTAAAGGTGCGCTTGTTTTTGGCTATCAGGTACCGAACCCGGAGGCGTTTGGTATTGTAGAGTTCGATAAGGATGGCAATGTTTTATCTGTAGAGGAAAAGCCTGAACATCCTAAGTCAAATTATGCGATTCCCGGACTTTATTTCTATGACAATCAGGTTGTGAATATTGCAAAGCATGTGAAACCTTCTGCAAGAGGAGAATTGGAAATTACGTCTATTAATGATGAGTATCTTGAGCGGGGAGAGCTTAAAGTACAACTGCTGGGGCGTGGTACTGCATGGCTGGATACAGGAACTCATGATGGTCTTTTGGAAGCCAGTAATTTTGTGGCAATTTTCCAAAGAAGACAGGGACTGTACATTTCGTGTATAGAGGAAATTGCTTTTAGAAAGGGCTATATTAATAAGGAACAACTTCTGGAATTGGCTGCAAATAACATTAAGACTGAATATGGTAAATATCTGGTCCGTGTAGCTAATGGATTTTGATAGGGGATGAGATATGTGGGAGAATATAAAAATTTCCTGGCAAAAGCGCCATTTTCTTTTTAAGGAATTGGTTAAGCGGGATTTTAAGAAAAAATACAAGCGGACGGTGTTGGGGATTTTATGGAGTATGTTATCTCCGTTGATGATGCTCGGGGTAATCAGTTTTGTATTCTCCCGCTTTTTTGCTCATAGTATCGATTATTATATTCCTTATGTTCTTGCTGGGCAGATTGTGTTTTCATATTTTTCAGAAGCTACAAATGCAGGAATGGCGGCACTCCTCACCAATGCGTCCATTTTTAGTAAGATTAATGTTCCGAAACATCTGTTTATACTTTCCAAAAATGTATCAGCATTTATTAATTTTTTACTGACTGTCGTTATTTTTTTCTCCTTTGTTTTTGCGTATGGTATCAAACCAAGCATTTCTATGATACTTATTGTTGTGCCCATTGTTTGCCTGATTATTTTTAATTATGGAGTTGGGCTTGTTTTATCGGCTTTGTATGTATTTTTTCGGGATATACAATACTTATATGGCATAATATTACAGGTTGTGATGTATGGATCCGCTATATTTTACAGTGCTGACGGTTTTACGGGACTGATGCATGATATCTTTTATTTGAATCCCTTATATATCTATATTACATTGATTCGTCAGACGGTCATTTATAACACCGTGCCCGATATGCTTTTGTGGATATTGGCGGTAATGTACGCGGTACTTTCTTTGGCTTTGGGCCATTGGGTTTATCATCGCTATAATTATCAGTTTATTTATTACATCTAAAAGAGAGAATCATGGCAGTAATTGATGTTCAACATATTCGGGTAGAATATCGGGTTGGAGATATCAAAAGTATCGGCTTGAAAGAGTATCTAATGATGAAGTTGACCAAGAAACACAAGGTAAAGAACTTTGTGGCGCTGGACGATATTACATTTAAGCTTGACAAGGGTGATATGCTTGGCGTTATTGGCAGTAATGGCGCCGGTAAATCTACCCTTTTGAAGGTAATCAGTGGGATCATGCAGCCAAAGAAGGGGACTTGTCATACAACAGGAAACATTGCTGCACTATTGGAATTAGCCAGCGGTTTTGACGGCGATTTGACTGTGGAGGAAAACACATATTTACGTGGAGCCCTTTTGGGCTATACTGAAAAGTTTATGAAAGAAAAATATGCTGAAATTATAGATTTCGCCGAGCTTCAAGATTTTCAGGATAGACCTTTCCGCCAACTCTCATCCGGGATGAAGTCGAGGCTTGCTTTTTCTATCGCCAGTATGGTGAAGCCTGATATCCTGATCTTAGATGAAGTCCTTTCTGTCGGGGATGGGGCTTTTCGAATCAAAAGTGAAAAGAAGATGCGTGATATCATAAGTAGTGGAGCAACGACTCTCTTAGTTTCTCATTCACTTGACCAAATTCGGCGATTGTGTGATAAAGTGCTTTGGCTCGAAAAAGGGAAACAAGTAGCGTTTGGGGAGACCAAAGAAATCTGTGATCGCTATGCAGAGTTTTTGAGAAAGAAAAAGTGAGGGCTTAGTATATGACAATCATTGTAACCGGCGGTGCCGGATTTATCGGCTCTAATTTTATTTTTTACATGATGAAGAAGTATCCGGACTATCAGATTATTTGCTTGGATAAATTGACATACGCAGGAAACCTGTCTACTCTGGCGCCGGTTATGGATAAGCCAAATTTCCGGTTTGTGAAGATGGATATCTGCGACCGGGAGGCGGTGTATGGGCTCTTTGAGGAGGAGCATCCGGATGTGGTGGTGAATTTTGCTGCCGAATCTCATGTAGATCGCTCCATCCTGAATCCGGAGATCTTCCTGGAAACGAATATCGTCGGTACCTCTGTCCTCATGGATGCCTGCCGGAAATATGGTATCCAGCGGTATCACCAGGTGTCCACCGATGAAGTGTACGGCGACCTGCCCCTGAACCGGCCGGACCTATTCTTCACGGAGAAGACGCCACTCCATACCTCTTCTCCCTACAGCAGCTCCAAGGCGGGCGCAGACCTCCTGGTAGGCGCATACCATAGGACATACGGCCTTCCCACCACCATTTCCCGTTGCAGCAATAACTATGGCCCCTACCAGTTCCCGGAAAAGCTGATTCCCCTCATGATTGCTAATGCCCTGGACAACAAGCCCCTTCCGGTCTACGGAGATGGCAAGAACGTCCGTGACTGGCTCTATGTGGAAGATCACTGCAAAGCCATCGACCTCATCATCCATAAAGGCACCGTAGGAGAAACCTACAATATCGGTGGCCATAACGAAATGGCAAACATCGACATTGTAAAGCTTATCCTGAAGGAACTGGGCAAACCGGAAAGCCTCATTACCTACGTCAAAGACCGCAAAGGCCACGACCGCCGCTACGCCATTGATCCCACTAAAATCCACGCGGAACTTGGCTGGCTGCCGGAGACCAAATTTGCCGATGGAATCAAGAAAACAATTCGTTGGTACTTAGACAATAAGCCTTGGTGGCAAGATATTATCTCCGGTGAATATCAGAATTATTACGATAAGATGTATGGTGATAAGCTGAACAAGTAACTGATAAGTAAAAGAGCATCTCCTTATGTGAGTGGAGATGCCTTTTATTAATACAACAATGTTTTTGTTAATAGCATAAAAAAATGGGGAATGGCCATGAGTATCAGTATTCATGATGAATTGTATATAGATGTCAACAATATTTTCGGCCAGGACTGGAGTGTGAAGGACGAAGATCTTGTATGGTATGATGCAGATATCCACAGGGCGGCGGAGGCGGTGGAGAAAATCCGGACCACCGGGAAGGGGCCCAATGGGGTGTCCGTGCTTTTTCCGCACCTTCCTTATCTTTTGGATGAGGATTTGCTGATTTCCGAAGAAGAAAAGGAAAATCTTCTTTCCCTTGGATGTAAGGCAAAGGACTACGATATCCTCATTTCCATCGGCGTCGGCGGTTCATACCTGGGAAACCAGACGCTCTTTGACCTTTTCTGCGGACCCTATTGGAATGAAATGACGAAGGAAGAGCGGGGCGGCTGCCCGAAGGTGTACTTTGCTGGCCAGAATGTGGATCCCGTGAGCCTTTCGGACCTGGCGGACTGCGTCCACCGGGAAGGGAAAAGGGTGGAACGCAGGCTCCATGTGCTGCTTCTGGTGATTTCCAAGTCCGGCACCACCATCGAGCCGGTGTCTGCGGCGCGGGGGCTGGAAAAGCTTTTGCGTGGGGCATGTGATCTCCATCTCATGGCTATTACGGACAAGGAAAAAGGAAGAATCCGTCCACTGGCGGAGAAACACCATTTCCCCTGCTTCACGGTGCCCGACGGCATCGGAGGACGGTTCAGCGTATTTTCCCAGGTGGGCCTTGTCTTCGCCAGCTTGGCAGGCATTCCTATAGAGGAATTTCTGCAGGGGGCGCGGATGGTGGAAGAAGCCTGCCGGTCGGAAGATATTTCTGAAAATCCGGCGCTTATGCTGGCGGCTCTGAAATTCATCGCCATGAAGGAATACGGTATGACTGCTGAGGTGGTCATGCCCTATGGTGACAAGCTTCGCTCCTTCGGCTGGTGGTATGCCCAGCTTTTAGGCGAATCTCTGGGCAAAAAATATGACCTTCAGGGAAATATCGTTTATAACGGCAGGACGCCGGTGGCTGCCGTAGGAACTACGGATATGCATTCCCTTACCCAGGAGCATCAGCAGGGGAAGAAGAATAAACTGGTACAGTTCATTTCCGTGGAGCATCTTCCGGCGGACCTCTCTGTTCTCTGTGACGAAAAAAATGCGAGTGGCCCGGTTCCCATGAGCCGTATGCTTGCTGCTGCCAGAAGGGCCAATGAGGAAGCCCTGGCCTCCGAAGAGCGCATGAGCTGCCACATCGCTATGGCAGAACTGACGCCATTCCACGTGGGAGCACTGATGTATTTCTTCTTTCTGGCGATAGCCTATGAAGGAGCTATGGCCAATATCAACGCTTTCGACCAGCCTGGGGTGGAGGACTATAAGAGGATACTCCATGAGGATCTGAGGGAGTATATATTGGGGAAGAAGTAATTTTATAAGAGAAGAGGGAAGAGTGAAGAGCACTTCCGGCGGCGAAGCTACAGAGCACAATCTTCGCTCTTTTTCATATGTCATTTTCCGATTACGGGATATTAATAGCCAGGTAGAATTAGGATAAAAGTGAGAAGGCGATTTTAATTAACGAAGAAAATAGGCAAGTTAAAAGAAGCACTCGACTACGAAGTGCTTCTTCCAAATTCGTCAGATTATGGGGACAATTAAGTCCTTATTGGAAATCCTCTGTGACCATAATCACGTGCGTAGATAATTCGGCCATCTTTAAGGCGAATCCATGCCCGAAAAATGATTCCACTTTTTCTAACTTTACGTTTTTTGCGCAATATTACATATTCTCCTTTCTTCCAAGTGCTACATATGGTTCTCGGAAAATTTCCAAAGAATCCTGCGCCAAAACTTGAAAATAGAGGAGAATCATTCTATACTGAGTATGTCACTAGGGAGTATAGAGTAATCGATGATTCTCTTTATTTCCAAGAAGGCCGATGAGGTTTATACCTTGTCGGTCTTTTTTTATATTCAGCAGCTTGGACTGCGAAATACCTGATTTAAAATAATCATATCAAGCTAAGACGGATACTCGGCCCTTGCGGGAGGGAGAATTGATATCCTCTCCAGTCTATTTGAAAGACAGCCAGATAGTAACAGTTTGTTATTCTTTGCAAAGTGTTTATAAAATACTTACTGTCGCCAATAGCTTTCATCGATTTATAGCTTACACCAGCCTTCAGAAAAAGTCAAATTATTTTGAGTACAGTCCCAATATGATTGATTATCGTCCCATAATTTGATAAAATAATTATGGGAGGTTATGTATCATGAAAAAAAAGATGATCCTCGATCTGATTAAATATCATACGGATGGAAATGATAATGAATTCCGCCGTACAGCGTATGAAATAGCAAAAGAGTTTGACAAGAACGGTGATTATGAACTAGGGGAATATATAACCGGACTTCTTTCCCGTACGGATACATTGTCTGTTCAGTCTATGCCTGCTTCTTTATCAAACTTTGAGAATGTACCCCTTAACCAGAAACCATTGCCCCTGCCGGTGGTAATTCAACAGGATCTGATTGGGGTTGCCAATGCAATCCTTCATGGGACCAATGTGCATAAGTTTTTATTTGAAGGGGCTCCTGGAACTGGAAAAACAGAAAGTGCTAAACAGCTTGCTCGAATGTTGGGACGAGAACTTCTCGAATTGGATGCAGGGCAGCTTGTAGATAGCAGACTGGGGCAAACTGCTAAAAATATTGCAAATCTCTTTGCCGGAATGAATACATATCCAAGGCCGCGAAATGTAATTTTTCTATTTGATGAAATTGATGCGCTTGCTCTTGACCGTATTAATAGTCATGATATGCGTGAGATGGGACGTGCTACGTCTGCTCTTCTTCGGGGTATGGACAGTCTGGACGACGATGTGGTTGTCATTGCGACAACTAATTTATATAAGCAATTTGATAAGGCCTTGAGCCGCAGGTTTGATGCAATCATTCACTTTGACCGATACAGCAGAGATGATTTGCAGGAAATTGCAGAGGCCATTCTTGATAATGAGATTGGTAAGTATAAAGGCCTAAAGAAAGATGGAAGATTTTTACAAAAAATTCTTTCATTACTCTCGAAGATTCCAATGCCTGGAGAATTGAAGAATGACATAAAAACGTCTTTGGCCTTCAGTTCACCCGGTGAAGAACTTGGATATATGAGACGATTGTTTTATATGCTGGTCCCTCAAGCCCGAGAGATGTCGCCGTCTGATCTAAAGAAGGCGGGATTTACTGTCCGGCAGATTGGTGTACTAACGCAAATGTCAAAGAGTAGTGTCTCTCGTGGATTGGGAGGAGAATAAATGAACCGAATAGTACAGCTTAAAGGCAAATTCCTTTACAAGTCGAATACAAGCAGCATCGGCTACCCGGCATTCAACTCGTCAAATCCTCATATTACTTTGGATGACTTGAAGAGAAGATATCATGAGCTTTCTGTTCTAGCTGCTGATAAGGAGAGAAATCACAAAATTGGAGGGATACTTGTCAGTGTTCACTATACTCGAGTTATTCCTAAAAGTCGACGGGTATCTTACTTCTTCTCTGGAGGAAAGACATCTGCCAATGCAACGATAGTAGGCGCTAAATTCGGTCGGACAAAGGGAGGATTTCCATACCATATTATTACTCATTTTGTTTCGTTAAAAGTAATGAAGGAAACGCTACGGAAGCTGGATGCATGTATTCAATTTATGGGGAATATGGGCTTGGAGCTGGCAGACAATAATTTCCTTAAAGTCCTTTATTTTAAACAGCCTAAAAAAGAAGGAAAAGCGAAAAACTTACCAGAAGGCATGAGTGAATCAGAGGTATCAAAGCTACAAAAGAAATACTTATCTTGTATGAACAAATTAAACATTACCAAAAGCCTGCTGGGGGGGATGTTGGAAGAGTCTTCGGAAGTCGCTTTTTTTGCAGAACCCCGTTACGTTAAGGAGACTGAAGGAAGTCAGATTGTTACCATTTATAGGACTGGGAAAGACACAGTGCTGCTGATGAAAGAATTAGGAATCGATGTGCCTCAAGAACGTATCATAGATGGGACTACTATGCTCTTATATCCGGAACAGGTGAAGGCGTTGGAAGAAAATGCGCCATACCTGATTTCCATGTCTCTGCCTGATTTCAGTCAGATTAAATTTGAAAAATCTTCTTCTATACCTAAACAAATAAGTATTCCAAAGCCCGGAAATGAACCGGTAGTGGGGGTTATTGATGGCCCGTTTGATGAAAGCGCATATTGCCACGACTGGGTAAGTTATGAAAAATGGTTTGGAGAGGATGAAAAGCAAGATCAAGCAGCCATCGATCATGGGACAGAAGTTACTTCGCTGATTGTCGATGGACCCGCTTTTAATTCAGAATATAACGATGGATGTGGGCGGTTTCGTGTAAGGCATTTTGGCGTTGCTCCAGGAGAAAAGGTTTTATCATTTACGCTTTTGAGGAAAATAAAGCGGATTGTAGAAAAAAATCCGGAAATAAAGGTATGGAATTTATCTCTTGGATCGGAGCTCCCTGTTAATTCCAATTATATTTCTCCTGTTGCAGCGTTGCTGGATAAGCTGGAATCGGAGTATGACATTATTTTTGTGGTAGCGGGGACAAATGACAGGAACCGTACGGGTCGATTGCCCATGGGAGATCCGGCAGATTCCATCAATTCTATTGTAGTAAATTCAGTTCGAAGGAACGGTGAACCTGCTTCTTATACTCGCAGGGGACCGGTATTATCTTTTTTCCGAAAACCTGATGTCAGTTACTTCGGTGGGGATACCAATGAATTGCTTCATGGTTGTACCGGTTTAGGCGAAGTATGGATGGCAGGGACTTCTTTTGCGGCCCCTTGGATTACGAGGAAAGTTGCTTATATGATTTACAATCTCCATTTACCCCGGGAAGTGGCGAAAGCGCTTCTTATTGATTCCGCATCGAAGTGGAATGAGAAGGAACTGGATATGGAGGCAAAGGGATTTGGTGTTCCGCCGATATCCATTAGAGATATAGTAGAGAGTGCAAATGATGAAATTAAGTTTTTTTTCTATGAGACAGCTAAAAGCTATGATTCTCTTGCAGAAAAAATTCCTGTACCGGTTTATAACGATAAATATCCTTATATAGCAAAAGCGACACTCTGTTATTTCCCTGTATGTAATCGAGATCAGGGAGTTGATTATACAAATACTGAACTGGATATCCACTTTGGGCGTTTCGATCAAAAGTTGAGGATTAAGTCAGTAAATGAAAATGCCCAAGCTGAAGAAGGAGACTATACAAATGAAGAAGAAGCCAGAAAGTTATTCCGTAAATGGGATAATGTGAAACATATCATTGAACGCTATAATTCCGGGAAAAGACCCAAAAAGGTATATGGCCCAAATGGCTGGGGATTGGACATTAAGTTGAAGGAACGTTTGGATACCCGCTATCCGGATGGGCTGCGATATGGTGTAGTTGTGACACTTAAAGCGTTGGATAAGAAAAACCGTTTTAATGAATTCCTTGAGCTTTGCCGCCAAAACTATTGGGTGGCCATTCCACTGGATGTACAGCAGCAGATCGATGTACAACAGAAGGCTGAAGAGACAATTGATTGGGATTGATTATTTTTGATGCTTTATGGATAGTCTTATTCCTGTTAATATGCAGTAGTTGCACCTCTTGTCCGTTGATGAGTGCTGTTCTATCTGGTGCCACTGCATAGAAATCCATCTGATATGCGTCTCTGGTACGAAAGATAACCAGATGAGGGTTAGAGGCAAAAAAGAGAAAGAGGGATGAAGTATATCGACAATGACACTGTTCGTACTACTCTTCCCTCTTTATATTGTAATCAAATTTATATAGTAGGAAGCCATACCTTGTTCGCAAAGCACAATGGATTGAGTGGTTTAAGGGCTGAAAATAGATGTGATATTCGTTGTTCAGCAAGTGAAGTAAAGTCATTTTTAGATAATAATCAGGAGTAATAGATATGGATGGAAATGATTTGATATCATACTTTCAAAATGGGTTAAAAGCTATATCTCCGGTTGGCCCGATAGTTGGCGCAATATTTACAGCCATTTTTTATAGGAAGAAAGTCAGAGATGCAGAATTTGAAAAGTTAAAAGCTAAAAAGTTTCAGGAAGTTGCTGATCAGTTGCTTGCTTCTGGTTATATGACATATACTGAGTATTACAAAGCTAATAATTTTTTACATATTGCTGAATTGGCTGATAAAGTATACAACAATGATTACAAGAATCAATCTAACCAAAATCAGAAATATGACTTTGACTGGTTTATGAGATTTTATGATATTGTTGGTAATATCAGCGACGGCGAAATGCAAGCCCTTTGGGCTAGAATTTTAGCAGGAGAATTACATCAAAAAGGGACCTATTCACTACAGCTTCTAGATATTTTAAAAAATTTCACTCAAAAGCAAGCTGAATTAGTTAACAGAGTTTGTAGCCATTGCTTTATGTCTGAAGATAAAGCATTCATTCCAAATGATCAAGAATACTCGAAGTTTGTAGGTATTACTTATCAGGATATTCTTGATTTAGATGGCCTTGGGCTAATGAATAGTAGCGGTATTATTTCTTTGAGTGCTAATGTAAAACCTGACCGGCCATTTGCCCTTATCAATAACCAGTTACGTATGGTCGTTAAATGTAGTGGTCAAGAAAATACGGAAAAAGAATTTAACTTTTCACAATTTCCATTTACATCAGCAGGAAGAGAATTAATCAAGTTATTAGGAAAACGCGGTTCGGATCAGGATTTTTTATTTTTTATAAAATTGCTTATCAAGAAAAACTCAATTGGTGGATCATTCATTATCACTGCTGATAAAATCGTTATTAAAGATAATACAATACAGTTTGAGAGAATTAATTTAGATGACTGATTATTCCGTGCTCATAGACCCACCAATTGCCTTGGCACATGGACTAGTGGAGATATTTCCACTTGTTCCATGAAAGGATGTTGAAAATTCCGGTTTCTATCAACAGTTGGGAGATGGGGCTGTTACATGTGCTACTCTTGATCGAAATCCTCCTGTAGTTCTACAGGTTCGAAATCCGAGTCCAGGTTTCTATGTGATTTAGCCTTACGGGATAAGAAATGAAAGATGAAAAGGCAAAAATAACTATAGAGGAAACGAGCATGAATCATGTAGGAGAGCTGTCTACTGGCTGAGGACGGCTTTCTTTCGCGTAACTGTCATTATTATGAAGATCCTCCAAAGGAGCTCTTAAAATGGTGTAATGTTCAGTTTTGCAATTCTCCGAACAAAAGGTATGATACAGGAAAGTGAGCTAATTTTTTTTGGGGGGGAAAAAACTTGATTTTATGTGGAAATCCGGCTGGAAGACAAGACTTATTAAGCATTTGAATGTGCCGGGTTTCGAATGTAATGGTGGTGGCAATCATATGGAAAAGGAAAATATCAGGGCAGACAATCTAAATAAACTGGATTCAGTTCTCAGCAATTATATATTACATGACAAGCTGCACCAGGCAGTCATGATTTCTGCCCCATGGGGCGCAGGGAAGACCTGGTATTTGCGGAAAACGTTTATCCCTTCTTTCCAAACAAAGCATAAAAAGTCATGGGGATTTATATATGTGTCAATGTTTGGCGTTAAAAGTCTCAATGAACTTGATGATGTAATTTATCATCAGTTTATTAATTTTTATGTGTCAAAGTATACAGCTAAAAAGATCCCTTCTAAGGCAATGCGCATCGGTGATATAGCATTGAATTTAGCCAATCCGGTCTTTAATAAGGCGCTTGGTATATCCGTAAAGGAGGAATTGGATAAAGCATTGCGATTAATACCGCAGCCGGATCATATCGTATACGTTTTGGATGATATAGAGCGAACCAGCATAGATATCAGCGAACTGTTCGGCTATGTAAATAATTTATGCGAACATGAGAATTCTCGGGTTATTCTGATTGCTAATGAAGATGAGATACGAAAGAAGTACCCGCTAAAATTTGATGATGGTGATTCAGCTACTGATAAAACAAAACGCAAAAAAGAAAATGATGGTTTACGGCAGGAAGAAAGCATATACAATGTAGCCAAGGAGAAGGTTGTAAGTTTAACGATTCGATTTCATGTAACACAAAATGAAGTCTTTGATTCAATATTAGACAATATTATTGATAAAAAGGATGAGTATCTCAAAGAAAGAATCATAGCAAAGCGGAATTTTATTTATGAATCACTTTTGCCGCAAGAGGATCATGAGAACAGCCGGGAAATGAATCTCCGGATATTGGCCTTTATTTTTGCAACCATCAGCGATTTATATAAGTTCGTAAAAGAAAGCCTTATCCATATAAAAGAAAGTAAGGATTCTTCGGATTGTAATCCCAATATAATCAATGACTCCGAAGATGAAATTATCCAGGAATTTATACGATATACAGCCAGGCAATGTTTAAAATTTAAAAGAAGTAAGTCTTTAGATACGTCGTCGGTTAGTCTCTGGGACAAGTCCGGAAAGTATTTCTATATGCGCTATGTATTTCCCTTTGTGCAAGCCTATATAAAGGAAAGATGGTTTAGTGAGAAGGAAGCATTTCAATATCTTAAGGCTATTTTTAATGAGGAAATCACAAGAGAACGTATGGATGCTTCCGATGTCTCAATGCTCTATCAATGGCGTACAAGTAATGATGATGAGATAACCAGGACTATCAAGAAAATAGAAGCAGAACCAATCCCAGCCGGTATGGGTCCGGATTATATAAGAAATATGATGTTTATTTTTCTGATTTTGCAAAATGAAGGATTTGCTGTAGATATGGAGATGGATATAGCGAAGATTGTACAATTTATAGAAAATCTACCTGAAATATTCTTTAATAAGGAAGCTTTGTCAATTGAAGATATAACTTCAGATTCGAACATTATTCAAAAGTATAATGAGGTAATGAATCCTGTATATACATGCATCGCAAAAAGATTAGCCGCCCTAAGTCGGAAAGAATTTGAATTCCTGTTGGAAACGAAGTGGGATGCAGATTTCCGTATCACCTGCAAGAATCACTGGGGTTCCTTTATGAGTGAAAAGAAATTTCTGAGTATTGCGGATACAGAAAAAATGGTCCATAAGCTCGATGTTGCTACACCGGCGGAGGTTTTTAATTTTTACGAGGGGGTCCGTGCCGTGTATAACATTGTTAATGTCAGAGATTTCTATAAAGCAGACTATAAAACGGTAGCGGCTCTATGTAATGAGATCAGGCGGCTGATTTGCAAGTATGGGCAACAGTCTTCGAATATAGTTAAGATATCCAATTTGAAGATGTTGCAGCGGCTCCTTGATAATACAAGAGAAAGCCTTAAGCCGGACGAGAAGAAAAATAATGTGATGGAATAATAGGGGTGGTATACGGTGAATTCTATATTGATCCGGTTTACTGACAGCAAGTATGCAGATTCTTATCGGTCCGGGAATTTGAGTTTCTCTTCACTTTACTCCTTTTGGGATTTACGTCGGAATAAGATCCCCTATGAAAAGGCACCATTTGCGTCCAAAGAAGAACTCTTGAAAGCCGCCAACGATAAGCAGCAGGACTTCTCAGAGGGCATATCTTTGGAAATACCATCTTCTATACTGGCAGAAAGTAAAGATTTTTATCCTCATATTTGTAATGATACGATCCGGGCCAGAATAGATGCGTACGGGTATTGCAAACTTCTTTGCTTTTACCGAGTTGATATCACAGGATCTGTTATCCAGAATCTCCCTTCGGAAATGTTTAATTTTGGCAATACTGTCATTGTCGTTAAAGATGAAAAAGAGTTTGAGAAATCGGTCATAAATGCAATCGCCAAACGGGGAGAGGATTGTGTCCTTGGCGACGTGTCCTATCATGACGTTTGGACAAAGCCTAGGGAACATAGCGTTACACTGATAACGGAAGAACCTTTTTTCCCTCTATCGGCCGCGAGGATTTATAATACGAGACATTTTGGATGTCTTGATAAGTATGTTTATTTCAAAGCCCAGAGAGAGTATCGCGTCTGCTGGCTGCCCAATGTACATGACCATGAGAGGAAAAATCTTGACATAGGTCCGGCTCAAGACCTCTTTGACGTTATTCCGGCGCGGGATCTGAGAAAGTATCTGCGGGAGAAATATCCGAAGCATAAATTTGGACAGACTTATATGCGTAAGCCACATCGCACCGGAACAGATAGCTATGATCAGTTTATGAATAAAGTGGAGAGCATTAATGGGCTGTGCAGTCTAATATTTGAAGTGCATTGATAAGCAGTTGTGAAATTTGGAATTGTCTAAAGGGGCACTTTTAAGGATTAACAAGGAAAAAGATGAGGAGGGGAAATGTGGAATAAACGTAAATTGCCAACCGGCTATTTCTATTCCGGAACTTTAGCTGAGGGAAAAGAGTTGTGTGATTGGGATAGCATGATGCATCTGTTAAACGATCTTGACCACCCAAACTTACCGGTAAATCGATATGGCTTACGGGATACTGATCGTAATGGGAGACGTCCCTGGGGAATTATTTTTAAGGAGGATTCACAACATTTCGGTATTTGGCCAGGCAGGTCCCTTAATCCGTACTTGTTTCGCGGAGAAAATAAGCTTTATCCAGATTTTCTTCCCTCGATGCAAAGGGGTGGCTTTGTTGATTCTCCCTATAATCGATGTGCGGAAGTGATCAAAAAATATGAGTTTATACGTATTTTTAAAGAATCACCTTATTATCGAGTGGCCACGAGGATGCATGCTTTTGGTTTGGGGGTAAAGCTTGATTTTGAGGCTATAGCCCAGCATTATTCTTTTCCAACCAACTATATTGATGTTACGCGTAGGAAGAGTATAGCTTATTTCTTCGCTTATACCTATTTCAAAGATGGTAAATATTATCCAATTACAGATTTTTCGAAATATACACCAATAATTTATTGTGCAGATATCAGGGATATATATCGTACAGATCCGAATATATTGAAAAAGATTACATTTCAGGTATTAAAGAGGCCTACGCTTCAGTATGCACTGGGCTTGGAATGGGATAAGAACACAAAATTAAAACATTTTTTCAAGCCAAAATCTTTACCGAGAAACCCATATTATGCCTTACAAGTTTATAAGGCTTTCCGCCAGGGTGAGGCCTTATGGCCAAATCCCAGTAGTGATCCTATATACTGGCTGTCTGAAAAAATAAAACGGCAGGACTTTGTTTATCCGGAAGATGTCGAGACGTATTGTCAGGAATATCATGTGCCGCGAAATATAATCAAAAGCGGCTTAAGGATTACTGATCCATCGCACTTTATGGGAAAATCTGAGTGGGCTAAGTTTTGTAAGAAGTGTGAGAATGACATTAATAACCGGGCTATAAAGTTATTTGAGAAATTATCATATAGACAGGTGAGTAAACATATATCATTATTTGATTAGTATGTCGTTTGAGTTGTACCTGTTCTGTTGCCTGAATATTCCGCGCAAGGCGTACCGCTTATCCGCTAAGTTGTACCGTTTGTCCACCGAGGTGTACCGGTCGTCCTTTGAGCTTCACTGTTACGTGGTTTCAGTAAATATTCCACCGTTTCAGAGCCACCTGGTCCGCAGGTGAGAGCTGTCCACGGTCCATGGACAGTGGGCGGCAGCCCTGCGGGCTTTTAATCATCAATCCTCAGTTTTGCTTTCGTTTTTTTCTCTGCATCAGCCATCTGTTGCCGCATGGAGACTGTTCCTTGAATTTCGAGCTTGTAGGAGCCCGGAATGATCCTGTCCGGAATGGCATCCGCCACGGCACCGCCACTCAGCTGGTGACAGCCGAAATAGGACAACTGGGTGCAGAAGGGAATCGGTCTCATCGGGAAATAACTGTCTGTGCAGTGCTTTGTCAGGAAGTGCCGATACATCATCGCTGGGCTTTGAATATTACGCCGTTTGGGAGCCACCCAATACGCGGCCCGGAGCCACCTTGGTGGCCCTGGTAAAAAGCAGATACGCAGAGGAGAGCCGTCCGCAGTCAGTGGACGGCTCTCCTGCATTATCTATAATCGTTAGTCAGCGGCAGCTTTTACTTTTGAGCCCTTCATTTCTTCTTCAGCAAGCTGTTGGCCCGTGGAAACTTGTCCTTGCATCTCGAGTTTATAGGAGCCTGGGAGAATTCGGTCAAGAATATAATCTGCCACGGCTCCGCTACGAGATGGAACGCTGGTTTTCCCTGCGGAGAAAGTGACAGAATTTCTTTCTCACTTGCCATGAAAACCATATTCTTTCGTGAAATAAGCTGAAATTTCTACTCAAGTCTATTGTATAAGGACAAATGGTGGCTCTCTAGTGCGGAATACTCAGATAAGCGGCGTGCGTACATGTGGGGGGCTTCTAGCTGCTAGCGACTAGCAGTTAGGAAAGCTGAATAGCCGCTTTGCGGCAAATACACCCCCTCTGTCAGCTTCGCTGACATCTCCCCCGGAGGGGGCGACAAGTTTCCAGCCTACGGCTCTGGCCGGGGTACGGATGGAGTCATCAGAAGCGGGGCATTGAGCCTTGAGCTGAATAGGCCCTTCGGGCCAGGTTACGTGTGAACGTGTAGGGGATTCTAGCTTTTAGCTGCTGGCGGCCAGGAAAGATTGGTCAGCGGCTTTGCCACAAATGCACACCGACTGCGCTGGATGGCGTCTCACTGGATGCTCAGTCGCCTGCGGCGCTTCCATCAGAATCCCTTACCCCGGTGAAGGGCAATGCAGGACTTGTACAGAAGCTGCGCAAAATAAAAAGGGGACACGGGCATGACCATGTCCCCTTTGTGGTGACTACATGACGTCCCAAATTTCATCAGCGGAGAAATCGCATTCATCACCATCTATGGAGATGAGTGTGATGGGGTCGTCTGCTGCTTTTACCTCATCTGGGAAGAACGGGAAAACGGCGGCTGTCGGTTCAGCGGCTATGGCGAGTTCAGAATATTCTTCGCAATCATCAATATCGTCGATATCGATATCGTGATCAATAGCATAGGCACGTACTGCAGCGTCATTCAGCGCTTCGGCAGAGGCGATGGCATCGCCTTTGAAATCGTAAACGCTGACCGGCTCGCCTTCGTCGGCGACCATCCATTTTCTGATTTTAATTTTCTTTCTCATTTTCATTTCTACCATTCCTTTCTTTTGTCAGCGGAATCGAACCGCACTTACTGTATAAAGATTAGCAGAAACGAGGGGGTTCTCGTCAGTTACGAAAATGAGGGGGGAAAACGAATAGCACGTGTAAGGGGCTATTTGGCCTCAGGGGTGATTACTTTTTTATGCTTGATATGGATTTCGCACCAGGCAGTCCAAAATAGATCGGAAAGCGCGGGATTCGGCATTCGTGGATATTTGTACGTCCAGATGGCTCCTGTATTCCTGCAAATAGTTTTGGGTGAAATCATTCTGCACAGCAGGAGAGACCAATTGCTGGAAATTCATCAGGGAACACTCATTCATAATCCCGTTTTGGGCAGATAAAATGGGAGCCATTATATCCATATTGTAAGTATCCGAAGATGATGCGGCCAGAATTTGGGGCAAAAGTGCGTCCTGCACGTAAAAAAGGCAGTTTTCAGGAAGAATGCGGCCTCTTTCCGGATCAGGAATATATCGATTCGCTAATACCTGGCGTATTTGCTTCTGAAAAGCAGGGGAGCGGGAATTGATTTTTTGGGAGGCTGTTTCTTTTGCAAAATGGAGGGCGGCACGGAGATGATAGTGCCTTTCTAAGCCATGAATGGAGGTAAATGCAGCAATCCGGTTGTTATCATTTGATTTATCTATAACCCTTCCTATTACCCGCCTTAAATCGTCCAGATAATTGCCCAGGGCGGACAGCGAAATGAGATATTCATCTTTATTGGCTTTCTTACTGGTAATCTTCTTAGTGGGGATTTTTTTCAGTACAGGTGATTCCTTCATCATGTAAAGGTCGATAAACTGGGATTCAGTGATAGGATAACTATCAAACTTTTCTTTTTTGACTCCTATAGTATCCATGTGTAGAAACCCGGCGCGGTTATATCCTGCTCCCTTATGGGCCATGTAGTCAATTGTATATTGTTTGCGAAGACTTTTTAGCAAAGAGGTATATTTTCTAAGAATAAAGTCGTAATCGTCGTGCGTAGGCTTTTCTGATCCTACGGCACTTCTGATGATGTCTGCATAGTATTTCTTAACGTAATAAGCCAGTGGGTGAACTTCCGGCTTATTTTCTGAGTGACTTTCCATTAAGGCTAATGTGTAGGCTGTCATATCAACCACAAAGGCGTCTGCCAATGGACCATCATCCGGTTTATATATGTGCGGATAATTGGCTTCCAGAAAAGTCAAAAACTGGGTCTTCAGCAGAATTGCCCAGAGTTCCAATCCGTGAATTGACTTGAACCATGTGGTATCCATTTTATCTCCTGGCTATTAGTAATGACCGATCATGTGGTGGATTTTATGAAATCGTTATACTATACATTATACAATACCATTTATGTGTGTCATTGGGTGAAAGGAGAGCAATAAAACGGGCTCGGGGGAATCAGTGGTTGGTGGCCAGGTTCAGGTAATTTGGGCCGGATGGTATTTGGCTGAGTGTGCGTACATGTGTGAGCCTTGAGCCTTGAGATGGACAGGCCCTGCGGGCCGGGGGACCAGTGGCTGTGTGAGCGTATGAACGTGTGGGGGCTTCTAGCTTTTAGCTGCTAGCAACTAGGAAAGATTGGTCAGCGGCTACGCCGCAAATGCACCCCTATCCCCGCTTCGCGGGACTTCCCCCAAAGGGGGAAGCGAGGTATAAGCCTGCGGCGCTTGTGTGGCTGAGGGGCGTGCGAACGGATGGGGGCTTCTAGCTGCTAGCGGCTAGCAGCTAGGAAAGCTGACCAGGCCCTTTGGGCCAGTTCCCATCCGTTTCATCAGCTAACCCCAGCCCCGTGGGCAGCGTCGGGCTATTAAAAGGAAGGCGCCTTAGTGTGCAGTAAAGGCGCCAACTTAAGCCCGACTCGGAGGTCCTCTGCAGGACCTCCGCCTTCCGAGGAAGGGGCCTACTGCAGAGGCAATAGCACGTTATTTGTGTAGAGTCGTTAGGATTCCAGTTGAGGCGAAGCCGCTGACGTGTGTATCAGTAAGGCGGCGCTATATGAATTGCGCGCCGCCACCTTTACGGCGAGAGCCGCGGATGGATTCTGTTGAAAGCGCCGCAGGCTGTCCAGCATTCCTAGAAGCTAAAAGCTAGCAGCTAGAAGCCCCCATACGGACGCACGTCGCCCAGTCACCCGTCAGTGCCGCAGGCGGGACCTCAACTCTCAACTCTCTTGCCTCAACTCTGTTTTTGAAAACCCCGTCATAGTCATTTACCAGGGAGATCTCTCGACTCATCGTAGCTGTAGCGATTCTTAAATGCAGAGTTATTTAGCATGCTGCCACCGCTCGAGATGACGTATTAGGGTGAGTGTCAATTAGAATAGCAACGTAGTTGCGAATGCCCTCGATCTCGGTCTCGACCTCGATCTCACCAGCGCCGCCACCTTTGCGGCGAGAGCCGCGGAACGGTTCGGGCCCGAAGGGCCAAATCAGCTTTCCTAGGAGCTAGAAGCTAACAGCTAGAAGCCCCCATACGGACGCACGACCCTCAGTTACCCTACAGCCCTTTATACTTGTCCACGTACCATACCACCGTCCGCTCCAGCCCTTCTTCGAATTCCGTTTCCCCCTGCCAGCCCAGCTGGGAGCGGATTTTTTTCGTGTCCATGCCGTATCTCCGGTCGTGGCCGGGGCGGTCTTTGACCTGTGTGATGAGGGTGTCCGGCTTGCTGAGGATGTGGAGGATGCGGCGGATGAGGTCTCTATTGGATATCTCACAGTGGCCGCCGATGTTGTAGATCTCTCCGTCTTTGCCCTTTTGGAGGATCAGGTCGATGGCTCTGCAGTGGTCTTCCACGTAGAGCCAGTCCCGCACGTTTTTCCCGTCGCCGTAGAGGGGGATGGGCTGGTCGGTCAGGGCCCTCTGGATGGTGAGGGGGATGAGCTTTTCGGGGTACTGGAAGGGGCCGTAGTTGTTGCTGCAGCGGGAGATGGTGACCGGGATGCCGTAGGTCCTGCGGCAGGCGAGGGTGAGGAGGTCGGCGCTGGCCTTGGAGCTGCTGTAGGGGGAGTGGGGGTCAAAAGGGGACTCTTCGGTGAAAAGAAGGTCCGGCCGGTCCAGGGGGAGGTCGCCGTAGACTTCGTCGGTGGAGACCTGGTGGAAGCGCTGGATGCCGTATGTCCGGCAACCGTCTAATAGGACGCCGGTGCCCAGGATGTTTGTCTCCAGGAACAGGGCAGGGTCTTCGATGGACCGGTCCACGTGGGATTCGGCGGCGAAGTTTACCACCATGTCCGGGTGCTCTTCCTCGAAGAGGCGGTACACCGTCTCCCGGTCGCAGATGTCGCCTTTCACGAAGCGGAATCGGGGGCTGTCCATCACCGGGGCGAGGTAGGACAGGTCCGCGGCGTAGGTGAGTTTGTCCAGGCACAGGATTCGGAGGTCTTTGTGGACTTTCATCATATAGAGAATAAAGTGGGCGCCGATAAATCCGGCGCCGCCGGTAACGAGAATGGTCATGGGGGCCTCCTTGGGGAATTGGGGGATTGGTGTTGAATTATCTGTATTGTATCGGATAACAAGAGAAGAGGGAAGAGAGGGTGGCTAGTAGCTTGTAGCTTGTAGTTAGTAGCTTGTAGTTAGTAGCTTGTAGCTAGTGGCTGGTAGCTGGTGGCTAGTTGAACAGGCCCTGCGGGCCGGACCCATCAGTTCTCATCACCATCTCTCAGCCCCGTGGGTAGCTCTCTTCTGGGAAGAGAGCCTGCTGTAGTGGCAATTGCACGTTAGTTGTGTAGAGTCTTTAGGTTTCCAATAGCGGCGGAGCTGCGGGATCTCAACTCTCAACTCTCAACTCTCTTACCTCAACTCTGTCTTTGAAAACCCCGTCATAGTCATTTACCAGGGAGATCTCTCGACTCATCGTAGCT
>ERZ857775.1454-NODE-1454-length-27548-cov-6.245990_pt1 | contig 27548 bp, 26 predicted proteins | sample MGYA00519698_ERZ857775 | MGnify/ENA primary metagenome ERZ857775 (study PRJEB31778, sample SAMEA3449363) | human gut metagenome | biome: human gut; feature: human-associated habitat; material: faeces | place: United Kingdom | collected 2010/2012 ...
ATTCTGGAAAGCGGACAGGTAATTGCAACAAAGGACGGTGACAAAGCATGAGAGCAATCGGAATTATTTTAGCCGGCGGTAACAATAACCGCATGAGAGAATTATCAGACAAAAGGGCAATTGCAGCAATGCCTATTGCCGGAAGCTACAGAAGCATAGATTTTGCCCTGAGTAATATGGCGAACTCCCGCATTCAGAAAGTAGCTGTACTGACTCAGTACAATGCACGTTCCCTGAATGAGCATTTAAGCTCCTCCAAATGGTGGGATTTCGGAAGAAAGCAGGGCGGTCTTTTCGTATTTACTCCTACTATCACCAAAGAAAACGGTTTCTGGTATCAGGGAACTGCAGATGCTATTTATCAGAATCTCAATTTCCTGAAGAACAGTCATGAGCCATATGTTGTCATCGCATCTGGTGACTGCGTGTACAAGATGGACTATAACAAGGTTCTGGAATATCACATTGCGAAACGCGCTGACATTACCGTTGTATGCACTACATGTCCGGATCCTTCCGAGGTTGAGCGTTTCGGTGTCCTTCGTATGAATGAGGATTGCAGGATTGAAGAATTTGAGGAGAAACCAATGGTTTCCCCATATAATACTATTTCTACAGGCATTTATGTGATCCGAAGAAGACAGCTGATCGAACTGATTGAGAAGGCTGCACAGGAAGGTCGAAATGACTTCGTAAAAGATATTCTGATCCGTTATAAGAATCTGAAGAGAATCTATGGATATAAGATCGACAGCTACTGGAGCAATATCTCCACTGTTGAATCTTACTATAAGACCAACATGGATTTCCTGAAACCGGAGATCCGTAACTACTTCTTCAAACAGGAGCCGGCAGTTAAGACCAAGATTGATGATCTTCCACCGGCTAAATACAATCCTGGTGCAGATGTTAGGAATTCTCTGATTTCCAGTGGATGTATTGTAAACGGAGTGGTTGAGAACTCTGTCCTGTTTAAAGATGTTTATGTTGGAAATAATTGCGTAATTAAAAATTCCGTAATTTTGAATGATGTATATCTGGGGGATAATACACATATTGAGAATTGTATCGTTGAAAGCCGGGGAACCATCCGGGCAAATTCTTACTACAGCGGTGATGGAGAAGTAGAGATCGTTGTGGAGAAAAATGATAGATATAGCTTGTAATATAATAAGACTTAAAGCGCAGTAAATGCGATTAAGAGGAAAGGGGCAGCAAAAATGAACATTACAGACGTACGGGTGAGAAAGGTTGCAAAGGAGGGGAAGATGAAAGCCGTAGTCTCCATTACCATTGATGAAGAATTTGTAGTACATGACATCAAGGTGATCGAAGGAGAGAAAGGTCTTTTCATCGCAATGCCAAGCCGCAAAGCAACCGATGGAGAATATCGGGATATCGCGCATCCAATCAATTCTTCCACTCGTGACAAGATCCAGACGATCATTCTCGAGAAATACCAGGAAGCTGCAGCAGAGGAAGAAGCTGCGGTATAAGAAGGAGAGAGGTTTTTACATCCCGCATTTTATGGAGAGATTCATGAAATGCGGGATATTTTTTGCAAAAACATTCCTGTGATTTGCCCAAACTATTTCACGGTATATTGTGCCTGAATTTGTTCTATAACCATGTATTTCATTATCTTTCCAGATTCTGGATAATTGTGAAATATTACGTAAATGTTACAAAAGTTAAATAAAAGTGTTGAAAAAATTACGAAATATGTTATACTTGACATACGAAAAAAATAACGAGGTGTTTACATAGATGAGATTTAAAAAGATTTTTTCAATGTTGTTAACTGGAATCATGATTGTTTCTATGCACGGGGCAGTATTTGCTTCTTCTACGGAGGAACAGATCGCTGATGTACAGGCACAGAAAGAAGCTGCGCAGGCAGAACTGGCACAGCAGCAGTCCAACATGGCATCTCTGGAGAGCAAGAAGCAGGAGCTTGAAAGCTATCTGGAAGAGCTGAATGCTCAGTATACAGACCTTACCAACAGTGTATCTGAGCTTGGAATTCAGGCAGCGGAGAAAGAAGAGCAGCTGAAAACTCTGAATACCCAGCTTGAGGAAGCCAAGGCCACAGCGGACAAGCAGTATCAGGATATGAAGAAGCGTATTGTATACATGTATGAGAATGGAAGTGCTTCCATGCTGGAGCTGCTTTTGTCCTCAGAAGATCTGGCTCAGTTTCTGAACCGTGCAGAGAATATAGCCCAGATTTCCCAGTATGACAGAGACATGCTTGCTAAATATAAAGCCCTTCAGGCAGATATCAAGACCCAGGAAGAGCAGGCAGAAGAGGAAGCTCAGAATATTAATGAACTTCTGGCAGAGAAATCTGCCAAACAGCAAGAGGTACAGGCACTTACTGCAAGCACAAATGAGAACATTCAGTCCTATATTTATCAGATCAGTGCCAGCCAGGATGAAATCAGTGCTTTAAATACACAGATCAGTAATGCAGACAGCAGTATTTACAGCCTTTTGCAGGCTGCAGAGGCAGAGAAAGCAGCCCAGGAGGCGCAGGTAGCCCAGGAAGCTGAGGCTGCCGCCCAGTCACCAAGTGACGGGGAAAACTATGGCACAGAGGAATCCTACGATGACTACAGCGAGTCTGAAAGTGATTCCAATCAGGACGCAGATGACAGCAGTGCCTATGATGATTCTTATACCGAGTCATCGGACAGCAGTGAAAGCTCCGACAGTTCTTCCGAGGGCAGTAGTTCATCTTCACAGGGAACCTACCTTGGAACCTTTACTCTCACCGCATACTGTAACTGTGCACAGTGCTGCGGAACAGCAGGAAACCTGACAGCCAGCGGAACTGTTCCTACAGCGGGAAGAACCGTTGCCATGGCTGGTGTGCCATTCGGAACTCAGCTCCTGATCAATGGAAATGTGTATACAGTGGAGGATCTTGGAACACCTTACGGACATGTGGATATTTATTTTAACAGCCATTCAGAGGCACTTGCATTTGGACTTCAGAGTGCGGAGGTTTACAGACTGAATTAAGGAAAAAGAATACGCCCTGACAGGATTAAGATCATTAAAATCTTCTGCCTGTCAGGGCATTTGTCTGCAATAATATATAGGGGGGATTGTTATAAATACGGTTCTCCCGGAATTTCCGGATAGCTTCCCATTCCGATCAGCAGTTCCAGGCCGATCTGTCTTGCCTGGAGTACAGCTTCTTTCACAGCACTGGCATCTCCGGAGAGGGCAAGGATAACTTCATTGGAATGGCTTGTACCGATACTCGGTGTCATATAGCGTGTAATATGAACTGCAGAAGCCTTCATTGCAGTGTCTGCCATTACAAGTCCAATCGCTGCCGGAGAACCTGCCATGAATCCGAAAGCTTCCCCTGGAACTGCGTGAAAGGCCATGGCAAGAGCACCGCCTGCATTGGCTGAAAAAGCAAACTCCAAATGACCGGATTCGCTGATATATAATTCTCCTGCATACTTATTAGTTAGTTCCAGCGCCAGCGAAATAGCGTGGCGCACATCTGAAACATCATTTCCGCCAATCACAATATAGTTGCCGTGTCCACCCCAGCCTTTGGTATCCCGTGGAAATTCAATGGAAAGAACCTCTGTGCCAGTGGCTTTCACCGCATCATCGACAGCAGTGATCTGACCTGCTGCACCTGTACGGGAACTGAAAAGTCCAAGGGTATGATAGCGTGTCCCTATATTCATTTCCTTTAAAAGAGTATCATCAACTCCTGAAATTACAAGTCCGATGGTATCCAGAACAGCAGTTCCCACAAATTCAGTGCGGGCGCATTTGGTACTGATACTGTGTACGTCCATGGAAAAAACCTCCGTAGCATTACTTTTCCTTAGTTTAACATGATTAAGGGAAATTGAAAAGCTGTTTATCTATAATATTGCGCCTGCGCCGTCCATAGTTGGAAATATTTTCCACTTTTATCGGCAGCAAGCTCCTGGTGAGTTCCAGTCTGAATCACAGATCCTTCATGAAATACAACTATTTTATCGCAAAATTTGCAGGAAGACAGACGATGACTGATATAAATGGCAGTTTTATCGCCTGTTATTTCATTAAATTTTCCATATATTTCAGCTTCCGCAATGGGATCAAGAGCTGCAGTCGGTTCGTCCAATATAATAAAAGGGGCATTCTTATAAATAGCTCTTGCAATAGCTATTTTCTGAGCCTCTCCGCCGGAAATGATAATTCCCTTTTTATTGAAATCCTTGTAGAGATAAGTATTCAGACCTTCTGGCATTGTGGAAAGGCGATTGTAAAATCCGGATTTCTTCAGAGCACTTTTTACTTCTTCTTCGTCATAATTGATTTTGGCGGCTACATTTTCTCCAAGAGTCAGGGAAAAGAGTTTGAAGTCCTGAAATACCACGGAAAAAATCATCATATATTCTTTGTAATTATATTTTCGGATATCGATTCCGTTAAGAAGAATTTTTCCTTCTGTAGGATCGTAAAGGCGACATAGGAGTTTGATAAACGTAGTCTTTCCACTTCCATTCATACCAACGACAGCCAGCTTCTGACCGATTTTAAATTTCAAATTAATATTTCGAAGGGCATATTGTTCACATCCCGGATATCGGAAAGAAACATTTCGAAATTCTATTTCATACTTTCGGTCACTGCGTTTTTCAGTAGTCAGGCTTCCCTGATACATGTTATTGGGAATGTCCAGAAATTCAAATGTCTGTTTCAGAAAAACAGCATTGTTTTGCATATCTTCAATGGTGGAGATACAGCCGGATACACTTGAATATACTTTCGTAATAGAGGAAATATATTTTGTAACCGCTCCGATTCCAAAGGCACCTGTCCAGGCTTTTAAGCATACAAAAACATAGGCAATCCCTGTGAAAATTACAGATACTGCGGAAGACGCTGCCATGTAAAATCCAACAGGTCCCTTTCCATATCTGGCAAATAATCCCTTGGAACCGAAAGGATTTTCTTTGCTCAGATTATGCTTTTCGCATATTTTTTCCTGTTGGTAAATCCGCATATCCGCTGCCTTTTTGCTATCATAGCCCAGACGTCCGTAATATGCAAACAAACGATTGGAAAAGGTATGCAGATCTGCACTTCTGACCCAGTATTTTCCTGCCTTTCCAGCGAGTACAGGCGAAAACCAGGTAATCAGTACCATAACAGAAATTATGGCTGTTACACATACCGGATTGTTAAGAATAACAAGTTTTTCTGCTGTTTTTGGAATCTGGCTGGTGAAAAGGGAAATGGTCATGGATAAGCCACAAATGATCGAAAATCCTTCTGAACACAGAGCTTCATAATTTAACAGAACATTGTATAGTCCCCACCCAGGTCCATTGAGATTTTGAATAATGGAAGAATATAACTCCATAGTTTTGCTATCATCTAAATCACAGTAATCCATATCAAAAAGTTTTTCGCACAAAATTCGCTTGATTTTCATTCCAAGACCTGTGCTCCAAGTCCTTTTCCATTTTTTAAGAAATGCAGATATCAAGCTGATTCCTGCTCCGGATAATAAAGTAATCGTTACCAGAAAACGAATGCGGTCAGGGCTTCGGTCGCCTGCAAGTTCTTCAATAACAAGTGCAGATAAATATATGATTATATAGGGAGTCAGTGCTTTCCAGATGGTCAGACTGATTTGGGAAAGAATTAATTTTGGATAATATCGGTAAAAAAGCTTATATGCTCTGTGATTAAGCTGCAGTGCTTCTTTTAACGATATGTTTTTCTCATTTGTCTTCATTTTCCCCATCTCCTTCCCTGTAATATTTGCTTTGAACCTCATAGAGAGCAGCGTATTTTCCACTTTGCCTTAACAGCTCTTCGTGAGTTCCTTCTTCCTGTATTTCTCCCTGCTCCAGCATTAAGATTCTGCTGCAGAATCTGGTAGAAGCGAGCCGATGGGAGATATAAACTGAGGATTTTCCCTTTGTCATTTCGTCATATTTCTGATAAATGTCTGCTTCAGCAATGGAATCGAGTGCGGCAGTTGGTTCGTCCAATATAATAAAAGGGGCATCTTTATATAATGCGCGGGCGAGCATAAGGCGCTGTGTTTCTCCACCCGAAAACATAATTGCATTTTTGTAAACCTCACGATTCAGAAAGGTTTGATACTTATCTGGAAGAGCTTCTATTTTTGGAAGCAAGCCGGCTTTTTTGATACAATTTTTCACCTGTTTCAGGTCGAAATTTTCTGTTTGCGCCACATTTTCTGCAATGGTTCCCGCTAACAATGAAAAATCCTGAAACACTGCCGAGAACAGCTTATAATAGTCTTTTCTGTTATAGTTTCGGATATCTGTTCCATTCAATTTTACCTGTCCCTTTGTGGGATCAAGAAACCCACAGATTATTTTGATCAACGTAGTTTTTCCAGCACCATTAAGACCTACAACTGCCAGATTTTCTCCTGGATGTAAGGTAAGATTTATATTTTTTAAAGTATCTGTTTCAGCTCCTGGATAGCGAAATGAAACATTTTCCAAAACAATTTCATAATTATTTTTAGCGTCCTGATTTAAGGTAAGTCCATCTTTGAAACGGAATAATTCCGGATAATCCAGACATTCCCGGACCGTGGAAATATCAAGAGACTGTCGGTGCAATGTGCCAAGTCCTTCCAGAATTCCTGTAATCCAGCCTGAAAAACTGTCCACTGCAGTAAAATAAAGCAAAAAAGCAGGCACATCAAGACCGCGGTATAATACCAAATAAATTAAATATGCGTAGACCGCTCCATTGCGCAGAAAAGTAAAAGTCAAATCTGCAATTCCAGCCCAGATATAAACACTTTCTGCTTTTCGATGAAATGCTGTAAATTCCCTGGCTGTTTTGCTGTATAATTCTTCCAGCCAGAAACGAAGACCGAAAATGCGGATATCTTTTGCTGCACCAAAGTCAGCTGCACGGTTTAATAAATATGCCATTTGATGTATATATTCAGCTTCTTCCTCCCGATGTTGATACTTATATTCATCTAATCTTTGAGAGATAAAATAACTGATTCCGGCAGTTGACAGAATGACCAAAATCAGAATTGGATGAATTTGTGTAAGAAGACCGGCGTAAATAAAAAAACAGACAATATTGATCAAAAGTACAGTTAGTGTATTCCAGATTGCTTCAGTGGCCTGATCGTTATTGTCCGTATATTCGGCCGATTTGGTCAGTAATTTTTTGAATTTCATATCGTCTATATTGGGATAAGATGTTGTGGATGCTTTTTTGTTTAAAAGATTTACAATCTCACAACGGACACTGATCCGTCCGCAAATTACGTTTTGATTTGCATAAGCCAATGCAGCTGATACCAGCATTATCATAAGCACAAAAATTACAATTGTAAAAAGCAGTTCCTGAATGGAAACATGATTTTCTATTGCACTTAATATGACAGGAGAAACATAAAGGTTAAGAAGGTTCTGTATAATGGTTAACAGTGCGATAAAAAAGCTGATCACCAGAACTTTCTTCTCCTGAGAAGTGCAGGCAAGTTTAATCATGAACCATATATTTTGAAAAGTACTGTATTTTGATACAGGATTTTTTTGAAACATGATTTTCCCTTCTTTCTTATTTTTCTTTTGATACCAGATTGCTACGTGCTTTGCACTCCCGCAATCTTCAAAAACATTCGTAATCCGCTCATTTTTCTTCGGAAAATGGCTACTTACTCATGTTTTTTGCGGGTCAAGAGGTCAAAAATCCTCTTGCAAGCGAGCTTGCATCGGATTTTTGACCTTTTGACTCTGGTATCATTAAAAAGATTCTTAATATGATTTTACCAGAAAAAATATCCCCGGATTAAACCGGGGATGAATTGCATGTTTCGGGGGATGAATTATAACTGGGGCAGTAAAATCTCAGTGGTAAAGGCGCCCTCTTCACTGTTTCGGCTGATATATCCATCAGATCGCTTTACTATATCATCAATACGGATCAGCCCCAGACCATGACCATCACCTTTTGTACTTTTAAAAAGATTTCCCTGTTTTTTCAACTTCTTTCCCGCTGTAAAGTTAGTGAAAGAAATGTATAACTGCGTGTTTTTCATGTCCATATAAATGCGGATCAGTCGTTTTTCTTTGGGAAGCTGCAGGCTGGCTTCTATGGCATTGTCGAATAAATTTCCAATAATACAGCAAAGATCAATTTCAGAGGAATTCAGCTTAACAGGAATGTCAGCATCTGCAATTACCTGAATATCTTTGGACCGTGCCAGTGATATTTTAGAATTTAAAATAGCATCTGTCATGGCATTTCCGGTTTTTATCACAGTATCTACTGTGGTAAGATCCTTGTCAAGAAGATCGAGATAATGTCTGATTGCGTCCCAGTTTTCTGTGGCTGCATAAGCCTTCATTGTTTGGATATGATTGCGATAATCATGGCGCCAGCCTCGCATCTGGCGGTACATATTATCAACCTCCTGATAGTGAGTTTCAATCAGTTCCTTCTGATATGCAGCCATTTTTTTAGCTGCTTTTTTCGAAAATAAATGCATTTTAATCTCCCAAATCAGTCCATATTAATGATTGCCCGGTTAACCTTCTCATAAGCGCCGCGTGGAAGGGGGATTATACTTCCATCCTGCAAATAAATCTCTTTTTTTGTAACCCGGCTGATTTTTTTTAGATTTACCAAAGCAGAACGTCCCGCTCTGAAAAAATGAGAATCCAGCTTTTTTTCCAATTCGCTTAAGGTCATTTTCAGGGTGATAGTCTGTTGACTGTGAATCGTAATATAATTGCTGTTTACCTCTGCATAATTGATCTGACAGATGGGCAGACGAATCATCTCACCCTGACTGATTATGTTAAGAACCTTCTCATTCTTGATAAGCTTTGTGACTGCACGGTCAAGAACTGTAAAGAACTTCTCTTCTTGTATGGGCTTCATCAGATAGTGAAGGGCATCTACTTCATATCCGTCAGAAATATAGTCTGCGTATCCGGTGATAAATATAATTTGTACGGTCTGATTATCCTGCCGCAGCTTCCTTGCCATGGTAACACCATCCATGGCGCCCATTTCTATATCAAGGAGAAGAATGTCAAAATCTTTTTTCTCGGCATAATGAAACAAAAAATTTTCGGCTGATGTAAATTCTGAAATCTGTATATGATAACTGTTATGACTGCCCCATATTTCGCACAGAGAAGAAAGATAATTTCTGTCTGTGGCAAGGTCATCACAAATTGCAATTCTATATGTTTGACACAATTTTTTAATCCTCCATTTTACAGAAGTATAGCACGTATGCGGGAAACATGTCCAGATTCTTCACGAAGAGAATTGTAAACCAAAAACAAATAATAGGTTGACAATTGCAACGTAACTGTGTTAGATTGTATCTGACAAAAATAATATTTACTCGAGGAGGAGAATATGAGTACCGTAACCGCAACAAAGACAAAAACATACGACCTGGCATACATAGCTATTTTCGCCGTACTGATCGCAATCTGTTCCTGGATTTCCATTCCAATGACAGTGCCGTTTACATTACAGACATTTGGTGTATTTATGGCTGTTGGTGTGCTTGGCGGAAAGAGAGGCAGCCTGGCTGTACTGGTTTACATTTTACTTGGAGCTATTGGTGTTCCTGTATTTGCAGGATTTTCAGGAGGACTTGGTATTCTTCTTAACAATACCGGCGGTTACATCATCGGATTTCTTTTCTCCGCCCTGGTAATGTGGGCTATGGAATCTCTCTGGGGCAAAAAGCCTGTTATTCAGATTCTTTCCATGGTAGTCGGACTGATTGTCTGCTACGCAATGGGAACTATCTGGTTCATGGTTGTATATACAAGAACCTCCGGAGCTGTCGGACTTGGAACCGTACTGGGCTGGTGCGTAATTCCATTTATCATTCCTGACCTTGTAAAGATCGCTCTGGCATTTGTTTTGTCCAGAAGGGTACGTAAGCTTGTACCAATGCAGTAAAAAAGAACGTCAGACATATCCCATTCGCCCTCACCACGGGATGTGCCTGGCGTTTTTTATCGGAAATGGCTACAGCACTGGATTTACAGCCCATATGCAGGAAATGCTGGAGCTTTTTACAAAAGGGGCAGATGTTTGTCTCACAGTAAAAACTGACGAAATCTGCTCAGCCTGTCCAAACAATAGCCAGGGAATCTGCGAGGCAGCCGAGAAGGTGAAAAGATATGACAATGCAGTGCTGGCAGAATGCGGCTTAAAAGAAGGTCAGAAACTTGCATTCCCGGAATTTACCGAAGCAGTACAGAAAAAAATCATTGAAACGGGAAAAAGAACGAAAATCTGCGGCGATTGCCAGTGGAACCGGATCTGCCAGGAACAGCCGAGTCGGTGGAGTAAATAAAGCAGCTCTCGCGGAAAAATACAGAGAACCGGATATCCAGCACTTTGCGGAATCCGGTTCTTTGTGTTTTAAAGATTATTTATTTGACTTTAGCTTTTTTATTAAGTCCCCGTTTCTTAAGGATCTGGTTATAAAGAGCTTTCTGCTTTTTCGGAACTTTTACAGTAGCTTTTGGACTTGTATTTTTGAATGCGTTTTTGCCAATGTTCTTTAATGTAAGCCGGCTGGATTTGATGGTAATGGAAGTAAGTTTTTTGCAGCCGTAGAATGCATTTTTACCTATTCTTACAATATTCTGACCAATTACCACTTTTTTCAGCTTACGGTTATTTTTGAAAGCATTGGTGGAAATTTCAGTTACTTTGTAGGTGGCACCTTTTATTTTTATTGTAGTTGGAATGATGACACTGGTTTTTACTTTATTTCCAATAAAGGCAACTGTCTGGCTGGAAGAACGGCTGCTTGTAACTTTGTATATGTTTCCAGTTTTTTTATCTGTAATTTTTGTTCCAACTGAAACGGATGGAGTCGGTGTTACAGTTGGGGCAGAAGTGATTGCCGGTGTTGGTGTGGCTGTTGGAACCGGAGTCACGGTTGGCATTGGAAGCTTGGCAATTGTCTCAGTTCTCGTTACACCACAAATAGTACAGGTGTATGTTTTTACGCCTTCTTCTGCAATTGTTGCAGGTTTGGTGATTACACCGTTATTCCAGGTGTGCTTGCCGGAAGCAGGAATTTCAGTTACATCTTTTTTGCTGTCACAGCGTGTGCAGTGATGGCTCTTGCTGCCGACTGTTTCGCAGGCAGCAGCGGTATCGATAGTCCAGTCGGAACTGTAATCGTGACCTAATGCAGCAATTTCTTCTGTTTTAGTCTCGCTGCAGATGGTGCAGGTGTATTGTTTTACGCCAGTTTTAGTGCAGGTGGGGGTTGTGGTTATTTTTCCATCGTCCCAGTGATTTTCACAATTATGTACTTTGACAGCAGCTGTCTGGTGCGCGGTCAGACCGTAAAGAGAAGCACTAATTGTAGTATCGCCTTCAGAAATTCCAGTTATGGTACCCGAAAGGGTAGCGACTGTCGAATCAGCAATTGTTAAATCTGGGGTATCAGTCACAAAAACAAATCTGGAACCCCAGTGTCCGAAAACGGAAATCGTTGGATCTGATACGGAAATGGAAGTGCTTTCACCTGTTTTTAAAGAATACTCATCTTTGTCAAAAGTAATATTAAAATTAGAAATTTTTGATGTTGCAACTGGAATTGTAAGGGTAGTTTCTGTGTTGTCTGCACTTACAGGGGTGGTATTAACTTTATCTCTGTATGCAAAATTTTCCACCCAATAGTGAAAGCCATTGTAGTATACATGACCGATTCCGACACAGTTGAATTTAGAATTAAGCATATTTCGCCTGTGTCCCTGACCGGCGTAAAGCTCGTTATCTTCCCTCCAGCCGTCGTTGACACTGTCAGCAGTTCCATATCCCGCAGCTATATTTTCGCCTGCATAAGTATAATATACTGAATTTTCATAAAATGCGGAGAAGGTGTCTTTGTTATTTGGACGTGTATGGGAATAAATAATTGCAATTTCAGCGGCCCTTTGCATAGCTGTTTTTTCCAGATCGTAATCATACTGCAATGGCTGCAGATTTGTGCAATATGTTTTGGTTGTATCGTCTTGCTTCCAATACCATGCGTCTGTGCTGCTTGTACGCATTTCATTGATCATATTCAGAATTGTTCGTGCTTCTGTCTGTCCATATTGTACAGAAATGCTTACTGGCGTTGTGGCAGTTTCCGCCTTTACTTTAAAAGGAACCGCCAGAAACAGAAGCATGGCAAAACAAAACCATAAATGATACAAATTTCTTTTTCTTTTCATGTTCATCCTCCTGGTGCTTTTATGGTATTTTGCTTTTGTGTTAGAGCTTGTTTCAACAAACTCTGGGAGAGGAAAATCCTCTCTGCCCGATAAAGATATTTTAGCACAAAAAATAAATATTTCTATACCTAAATAGTTAAAATAGAATATAGCTTTCGAAAAAAGAAGAAAATTTAAACATAAAAAAACACCGAAACCCTTGATTTCTCAAGAATTTCGGCGCTCCTGCCAAGTAGTCGAAGTGACGGGATTCGAACCCACGACCTCTGCGTCCCGAACTCTAAGTGGTATTATCCATTTGAGTGTTCGCAAAGGTCTTTTGAGGTATTTTAGAACCTTGATTTTGCAGCATTTTGTGTGGTATTCGTAAAAATTCCTTGTATTTAAGCCATTTCAGCTTATGAGAAAGAAAAGTTGAAAATTTTTAGAGCGGTATAGGACGATTGACAAATTGAGCATTCTATGTAAATTTTTAGTAGACTAATAAAAGGTCATTGCAGAGATTAAAGTGCAAGACCTTTTATTCTGTTTCTGGGGGAATATATTCTATTAAATCATTCAGATCACATTCCAAAACGTAACAAAGTCGGTTCAAGATATCTATATCAAGGCGCTGGATTTTGTTATCTCTGTAGTTGCGGAGCTGTGTCCTCTGCATTTCAGCACGAAACGACAGCTGGTTAAGTGATATATCACGTTCCTCAAGAATTTCTTTTAAATGAATCTTGATTTCTCCATAGTTATTAGAATTAGCAGGAAGCTGCCGTAAGGGATTCTCTTTCTTTACTCTCATGGTTATAAATACCTCCTAAAAGATATTATATTTTTGATTGAGCTATCTTGTAAGATGTATGAAAATATGGTATATCTATATATGAGTATATATATGCTCATATATACAAAATTTAAACGGAGGTGTAGGGAAATGGCAGGGAAAATTTGTCCTAAGTGTGGACAGTTTACATTTTTTGAAACTGTGAGTGGAAGAAAATGTACGAAATGTGGTTACACAATGATTGTTCCAGCAAACGAAGGTAAAGGGGGACGAGGACAGAAGTGTTCTAATTGTGGTCAGTTTACAGTATTCAATGGAAAATGTAGAACTTGTGGAGCTTCTTACCAATAAGGAGATGGTAAAATGGCAGGGAGAAAATGTCCTGAATGTGGAAAGGACACACTTATCATAACGGTTAGTGGAGAGTGGTGTGTGAAATGTGGACATATTTCAAAAGATTTTACTATTCCTGTAGGAATAAGAAAAAAATGTCCTAATTGTGGCACTACAGGGATAGGGTCTGGAAGGTGTAGGAAGTGTGGAGCATTTTATGAGTAAGAGTACAGAATACAGATACTTTACTCATGGTTAAGAAATGGTAATGGGAGGAAGAGATATGACTAACGATCAGAAGATTAAATGTAATGCAATTATCCATACGGCAAGCGCTGCGGCAGCAGGCGTAGGTGCAGGACTGGCACAGGTTCCTGGTAGTGACAATGCGTTATTAACACCTATTCAGCTGACTATGACAATTTCGCTTGGAAAAGTTTTCGATATTGAATTAACAGAAACTACTGCAAAGGCAGCGATTGCTTCTGTTGCAGCAAGCACAATAGGAAGAACTTTAACACAGTTCTTGGTTGGTTGGATTCCAGGGGTTGGAAATGCTATTAATGCTACTACAGCTGCTGGATTGACAGAAGCCATGGGCTGGACATTGGCAGAGGATTTTGCCAAACAATATGAAAGAAATAAGGGGTAATTGAGATATTCAAGTTACAAGTTTCAATAGTATATTATAATAGTGATATATAAATATAAGGCAGAACTCGATAATGGGTTCTGCCTTTTTTCAATATGAAATGGAGGTGAGCACATGGGAAAAATCATATTAGCTATTTTAGTGGCTTTGGAAACAATCGTAGAAGAAGTGTTTAAAGAAGATTAATTGGTATTCGTTAAGGTTATTGATTTTTCGAATATGTTTATTTAATGCTGCTATACTTTTTCGAACAAGATTTCATGGGAATATGAGGGTATATTGAGATGTTCGAAAAGGTGTAGCTATACGAACAGGAAGGAGATTATATGGAGAGCAGAAAATTTGGGTATGCCAGAGTAAGCAGTAATGGACAGAATTTGGATAGACAGATATTTGAGCTAAAAAAATATGTACCAGGTGATTTTATTGTAACAGACAAAGCCAGCGGAAAAGATTTAAACAGACCAGGTTATCAGTCATTAAAAGGAGCTCTGGGGTTACGGTATGGAGATATTTTATATGTAAAATCATTAGACAGGTTAAGCAGAAACAAAAAACAGATCAATGAGGAATTACGCTGGTTTAAAGAAAATGGGATTCGACTTATTGTGTTAGACTTACCAACTACAATGATCGAAGTTCCAGAGGGACAGGATTGGATCATTGATATGGTAAATAATATTTTAATTGAGGTATTATCCAGTATTGCAGAAGAAGAGCGCAGAACTATTAAACGACGTCAGAGAGAAGGAATTGAGGCTGCTAAGCTGAAAGGAAAACATCTGGGACGTCCAGCTGTGAAATATCCAGATCAGTGGCAGTCTTGTTATATGAAATGGAAGCAGGGAGAAATCACAGCAAAAGAGGCAATGACGCAAATGCAGCTGAAGAGGACTAGCTTCTACAAGCTGGTGAAGGAATACGAGCCTTGAGCAGAATATTCCCCAAAATCCCATTATCCCCGACATATATAGAACGTGAAATATAGTACAACTTAACCTTTTATATGCTGGGAATAAGGGAATTTTGGGAAATTATGTTAAAATGAGCATTATATATTAGAAATGATATGGCTGTTAGCTAGATAAGGTCGATATACCGCGATGGGAAAAGAAAAAGAGCAGAATTTGCAAAAAAGCTTGACCAAAGCCTAATATTGTGGTATGTTACATGTAACACAAAAATTATAAGATAATTTGAAGTACCTCTTAGATAAAAAGGATTATCATAGTACACGAAAGCTGATTAATATACTACGAAAGATGAGAAATAAGTAATTAAGTATATTAAAAGGAGGAATTATTATGAATAATTCGAGCTTTATCGTTAGGAGGTTTTTTTATGCCCAAAAGAATTAAAACGTTTTTCGGAGAGTATGAAGTACCTCTTTATGAGGAGATGTCCGAAGAAGAGAAATTTGAAGCATTTCGGGAGATTTTTCCGAATAGTCAAGCAATTAATATTGAAAGTATTCCAGCCGAAGGAATCCATGGATTTCCCAAAGCAGATATTGAGAAATTTTATCGTTGGTTACTTGAAATGGAAGAAGAAGCACGAATTGAACAAGCAGAACAGGAAATTGAGGAAGAATTGACAGAATGTTTTCCTTGTAGCAGAGACATCAATTTGGATGAGATTCCAGAGGAAGGAATAAATGGAATCAGCAAAGAGAGAATACAGAGGTATCGTGATGATTTACGTGAAACAGAAAACTGGGACGCGATAGCGCGAAGAGAAAATGAAGAAGCAATGATGAGAAATTTGGAGGAACAACTTACTCCTTCAAATGACTTCTTTTCAACACACGGTACTGTGATACCGCAACATAATGATGTAAAATTAAAAAAAGCAGTTGAATCCACAGATAATAATAAAGATTTTACGGCAATACAATCACTGAATACACACACGAAACAAGTTCAAGTTACATACACAGATCCAAAACAAATCACTAGCTTAAATCAAGCGAAAATCACTAATGCTACAATTAATTTTACAACCGAAAGAAGTGTGGGAAATTACGTTTTCAAGAATGGTGAATTAGTGTATATAGATCCGACAAATGGTTCTGAGACGTTAATTGGAAACATTTGGATTACTATTCAGACAGAGATTATATACGTTGAGGAAATTTCCAACGCACAAAATGAGGTTGTGCGAACAGAAAAGACAACCGAATGGGTTCTTGATATAGAGTGCATGGGATTACATTTTACAGTGAAAACTTCTGTAGGTGCATTGTACGATTATAATAAGTTAATGAAGTACACCGCAGATAGAGCCTATCGGGAGGTTGATGCAGATGCTAAAAAAGCATTTAGACAATATATGGTGTTGTTAGTAAGTCTGCGTAATTTCCGAACGGAGGTACGCTATAAAAGCACTGGCTGGAAGCAAATTAAAGACAGATGGTGCTATTTGACGGATGCAGGAATTATAGGTATGCCGAACTGCAACTATCGGGCTGAAGTGGAGTACAAGTATACGTATGATCCTAAGAAGATTGATGCCACAGAGACCTTTAATGATTTTTGGAAGATGAAATTTCTTTCAGCTAGAAAGCCGGAAAATTCAGTCTTCTTATTTCACTATACATGTCTGGCTGTGATGACGACACTTTTTCAAGAGGTGGGACATCCTATAAATTTTGTAGTTGCTCTTATAGGGACAACCAATTCCCAAAAAACAGCAACTGGAATAATATTTACTAGGCTATACAATCGCAATACGAAAGCTGCAGCTGATATCAGATTTGATTCTACCAATGCGGCGATTATGGAAAAAACATCGACTTATGGGGATGCTATTCTAATGGTAGATGATATTTTACCATATGATGATCCAGTTTGGGCGAAGCAACAGAAGAAAACGGTAAATGATGTTATTCGAACATATGGTGACAGAACGCCTAAAATGCGTTCAGAGGCATATGCCAAAATTAATAACGTTTCGCGTTATAGTCCAGTTAGGGGCTGCTGCTTAATGACAGGAGAAGTATTGGATTTAGGTTTTGAATCCAATTTAACGAGAGTTATTAAACTGGATTTTGAGCGAGGTGACATTGATTTACAGCTATTAACGTATTTTCAACAGAATCTATTAAACTTGCCAACGTTTATGTATGGCTATATAAAGTTCATTAGTGAAAATATTGCTGATGTTTTTAATATCATTGAGCAACAATTTGTAAAAACTCGCATGAGCAGTTTTCCACCTAATATGGCAGCCAGATTTATTGATTGCATTGCTATAATGTCTGCTGAAGTAAGTATATTTTACTCATATGCAGTAACAAAAGGCTTTGTAAGAAATGAAGATGTACAGAGGTATATGGATTCAGACATGCAGCTCATTGAAAAAATAATAATGAAAAATTACGAAGAGTCTCGAATTATAAGTCCTGGAATAAGGATTATTGTGGCACTGTGCAAAGCAATGAAAAATGGTAAAGTAGAACAGTGTGACATTTCCGAAAAAGAGAATTTGGAAGAGCTGGATGAGGTAGACATGGAAAACATGGCGATGTTCGATTCATATTATGTATATATTTCACCCGATAAGTTATTCGATATATATATGAATGACTGTAAGGAAATGAATTGTGCAGTTACATATAAAAGTAGTCGTGAGCTTAAGAATCCATTAAAAAAAGACGACATATTATTGCCGAAGCAGGAAGGCAATAACACAAGATATTCTCATAAACTATGCAGTAAAACTTCAAAGCGGTTTTATTGGATAAAACTTGATGTATTCAAACGAATTTATGATGAATATCAAACGATCTGAGAGGTGATAATATGCTTGAACAATATGGTGACATTTTGACTGTAAATGAAGTTCAAGAGATTTTGAAGATAAATAGAAAAACTGTTTACAGGTTAATTAAAAGTAAAAAGTTTTTCGGCAAGAAGATTGGCAAGGTATACCGCATACCAAAACAATCTATTTGCGAGTACATACTAGGGGAAGAGCAATAAGCTCTTCTCCTTTTAAATACAAGGAGGCTATTATATGGATGAAGTAACTGGAACACTTCAGAAAAAGACAATGAAAAGCGGTAAAAGCTATTACTACGCTGTTTTGAATATTGGTGGGAAAACAAAATGGATTGCTACTGGATTACAGATCAATGGAAATAAGCGCTTGGCTCAAAGACGACTACAGGAAATTTTACAGGAATACACAGAACAAAGTGCAGCTGCTGCCTCGCAGCAGGCTTGTAAAAACGAAATCCCGTCCGTAGAAGGCTCTACAGGGAATGAAAACCAAGCTGATGTATTATTTTTCTGAATGGGTAAAGGAATGGCTTATTTCACGCAAAATAGACGTCAGAGAATGTACTGGTGAAAGTTACGAGACTCATGCTAGAGTTATTGTGGAATATTTTAATGAGAATCAGATAAAACTAAGTGAAATTTCCTATTCAGACATTGAGGAATATTGTAAATTTATGCTCAAAGAAGGCAAGGTAAATAGATACACAGGAGAAAGATCTGGGTATGCTATACGGACTGTCAGAAGTCAGAAGTTTATAATTACATCCGCCTTGAATTGGGCTGTAAAGCGTGGCTTAATAACAAATAATCCTGCACTGACTGTCACAGTGAGTAGAAAGAAGAATCGCCAATTGGCTAGAAAGCCTGTTTTCTTTACTGTAAAGGAAGCGAATGATTACCTGACGTTTCTGAAGGACAAAAATGATATTCTTTATGGTCTGATTTATACGACATTGATGTTTGGACTTAGAAGATCAGAAGTGTTGGGACTTACTGTACAATCAGTTGATTTTGCAAGGAGAAAATTGTACATAAATCGAACAGTTGTAAAAATGCTGCATATTCACGATGAGAACGCTACCAAGACATTTGATAGTGAACGCGAATATCCTTTAACTGATGAACTTATTACCTTTTTCAAAGAGGTAATAGATCAGAAGAGACTTTACAAGAAATTTTTTGGAAACAATTATACAGACAATGATTTCTTATTTACCTGGGAAGATGGCAGACCTTTTTTTCCAGACTATGTAAGCAAACACCATAAAAAGATGATTGCTATGTTTGGAAAACCTAATTTGACTTTCCACAACTTGAGACATTCGACAGCCTGTATTTTGTATGAACAAGGGTGGAAAGCAAAAGACATTCAAGAATGGCTGGGACATGCAGATATTGTAACAACCATGAATATATACACACATATTGACAGGGCACATAAACAGAAACAGGCAGAGTCCCTAAGCGGAGTGTTAAACCATGAAAAAAATACAAATAATTCAATGGAGTTACTTGGATAATTATATAAAACTATAGAAACCGATAGTTCGCAAATTGATATGCCCCTTGTCAAGTAGACAGGTGAGATATCTAAAGGTAAGCGACAAAAATACCTACATTTCATTTTGGAGTGTAGGTATTTTTATGCACACCATTTCTCTTTATATTTTTTAATTCGTTTGTTTTCTGGAATAGGATATTCTACTGGTATGTCAGATTTCAGTGCTTCTTGACGTACTTCTAGGGGTGTTTTGCAGCAATACCTATCCTGTGGACGTTCTTCACTATAAAATCTTATATAATCCTTTATTGCAAATCTTAATGAGGATTCATCAGTTATTTCGTACATCTGATACATTTCTGCTTTGATAATTCCCCAGAAACCTTCTGTTGGTCCATTATCAATACAATGTCCAACCCGAGACATGGATTGTCTCATTTCTTGTTTTACAAGTTTCTTTTTAAACATTTTGCTGGTATACTGGAATCCCCGATCTGAATGAAAAATCGGCTTTGCACAGGGGTTCAACGCAATTGCCTTATCAAAAGTTTTAAATACTAATTTATTATCATTTCTGGCACTAACAGCATATGACACAGGATATCTATCATACAGATCTATAATGGCACTTAAATACAACTTCTTTTTTTTACCTGGCACTTTAAATTCAGTCACATCAGTAGCCCATTTTTGATTGGGTGCAGTTGCGTAAAAATCTCTTTGTAATATATTTTGTGTTGTTTCATCTGCATTGGCATTCCTATATTTTTTCTTCTTTTTTCGTATAACGGAATGGATTCCCAGTTTTTTCATAATTCTGTGAACTCTATTTTTGCTGTACTTTGTTTGATTAAAATGATTGATCCAAGAAGTCATTCTCCGATACCCTAAGATATGACTAAAGCGTTCATCATACTCCTTAATGAGCTCTGCAAGTTTGATGTTTTCCATTTCATCCTCAGGTGTTTCACGGTGTAGCCATTTATAATAAGCAGCTCTTGCGACCTCCAAATGTTTACACATCCATCCAATACTCCAGTTTTTCTCTGTATGAAAATATTCTATCGCAAGATATTTTGATTCATGACGAACCTTACCCAGCCTCACATCCTTTCGAAGTCTTTCACTTTTTTTAACAATTCAACAACCATATCCTTTTCTTCCAGCTGACGCTTTAGTCGTAAGTTTTCACGTCTCAAACGTTCTAATTCATCTACTTCATCATCTGTTTTACGTTGACCGCGTCTGTCAGTTAATCCGGATTCCCCATCACTATCATATTTCTTTACCCAAGAATAGACCTGACCGTAAGAAACATTGAATTTTGTAGCTGTATTCTTATAGTCACGATTATGGTTGATGCAATAATTAACGATTTCTTTTCGTTCCTCAAGTGTTGTTTTTCTTCGTGCCTCTGCCATATAGACCTCCCGTTTTGGATTATAATCCTTGAACTCTCTATTGGCATTATACACCTTAATCCAACTTCGCAAAACAGAACGACTAGATATTGCATATTTAGCGATGATATCGTCAACAGTCCCTTCTCCATTTAGAACTGCTTCTACGCATCGGAGTTTAAACTCCTTTGAATAAGTTCTATTTCTATTCGATGGATGACAAAATGCAGCTATCCCATGAATTTGATATTCATTAATCCATCCTTTTAGTGTTGAATATCCTATACTGTATTTATCAGCAAGGAACTGAATAGAACCTATACCATCCAGATATTCCTGCGATACTTTAGCTCTAAACTCAGGTGAATGTTTTGATTTTGGCATGAAAAATACCTCCAAAGTAACAGATTTTTATATTTAATCTGTCTACTTTAGAGGTATCATATCATTTCCTCATTACAGGATTTGGTTATTATATGGCTTATTTTATAAAACCAGTCAGAACATCCTCTGCCAGTTTTATATGCTGTTCGTTAAAGCGTGTTTAAAAAGGCTTTCTGCTGCCTGCAGGCTGCGGCTACTCTTCCTCGCTTCCCAACCGGTGCGCTTCTTTATAAATTTCACAGGCACCCTGATTTACACATCTTTTATAGGCACAGTCCATAAAGGTAAGTATCCTTTTCCCATCTTTTTCTTCGTATTCACAGCATACTGTCTGGCTGCTGTTACAGGTTCTGCAAAAACCTGAGATAAATTCTTCTGTTTCCATTTTATCATCCTCTCAGCTTATGCACAAAAATCCCGCTTCGCAGCTTCGGCTCAAACCAGGTGGATTTCGGCGGCATCAGCTTACTCTCATCTGCAATCTGCATCAGATCTTCCATAGAAGTGGGATAAAGCGCAAACGCAACGCCTCTGGTCTCATCTGCCATAGTCTGAAGCTCTCTTAACTTATGACTTCCGCCTACAAACTTAATACGCTTGTCACTCCTTGGATCACCAATGCCAAGAACCGGACCTAAAACCACATCCTGAAGAATCTGGGAATCCAACTGACCAACCACATCTTTTCCCTCATAAAGCTCCGGCTTCGCTTTCAGAAGATACCAGAAACCATCCAGATACATACCAAAGCAATGCTTCTCCACTGGCTTTGCAGGAAAACCTGGAACAATCGTTATGTCGAAGTTCTCTTTAATTTTCTCAAGGACATCTTCCACGCTCTGCCCATTCAAGTCCCTCACCACACGATTATATGCCAGAATGGTAAGCTGGTCATATGGAAAAACAACGGAAAGAAAATAGTTAAACGCTTCTTCCCCTGTATAATCCGGATTCTCCTGGCGTCGCTTCAGCCCCACTTTCACAGCAGAGGCAGCTCTGTGATGTCCGTCTGCAATATAAAGTGCAGGGATCTTCTCCATCTCATCCTGAATCTGGCTAATCGCCTCGTCCCCATCGATCACCCACACACGGTGTGTGATCTCGTCCTCTTCTGTAAAATCATAGGCAGCTTTGTGCTCTTTTTTCCACTGCTCAAGAAGAGCATTCAGCGCATCTGTATAACGGCAGGCAAGATAAATGGGGCCTGTGTTAGCATCACATACATCCACATGATTGATTCGGTCCAGCTCTTTATCTGATCGGGTAAGTTCATGCTTTTTCACCACATTATTCAGATAATCATCAATAGAAGCGCAGCCTGCAATTCCAGTCTGAACCTTCCCCTTGCGTACCAGTTCATATATGTAGTAGCATGGCTTATGGTCCTGAACCAGAACGCCAGTCTCCTCCATCTTATGCAGGTTCTCTTTCGCTTTCTGATAAACCTTCGCATCATAAAGGTCCGTCTCTGCCGGCAGATCCATCTCTGCTCTGTCTACATGGAGAAAAGAATCCGGATTCTCTTTCCCAATGGCTGCTGCCTCTTCTCTATTCACTACATCATATGGAAGGGCAGCTACTGCTGCTGCCTTTCCCTCTGTAGGTCTAAGTGCTTTAAATGCACGAAATACTGCCATAAAATCTTGCTCCTTTCCCGTAGCGTGTTTGAAAAATCATTCCAGCAATCTGCACGCTCCATACATCCGGTTCAAAAGTATTTTCATTATTTTTCTTCGGCTTTTTTCAAATGCCATACCCTATATTTTACCACAATCAAAAGGCTCTTGCAATTAGACTAAATATTTTTTGAGAAAGCTAAATTTTTTTGTATTTTTCTATTGCAAATTGATTTATTTATGTTATTATACTTATAAGGAAAACAAAAATGTAGTTAAGACGTACTCTAATAACTAAAACCACGAAGGAGGTTTTCACCATGACAGACGGACTGAAATGGACGGTCAATCATGTTTCAGGATCTGATGATAAATTCCTGGATCTGATGTCCGAAGAAAACGTAACCAAAGCAAATGAATTCCACAAAAGCTTCCCACAGTACTCCGTAACACCACTGCAGAAACTTTCTGCTCTTGCTGATTATCTTGGGGTAAAAGGTATTTACTGTAAGGATGAATCCTATCGTTTCGGGCTGAATGCATTTAAGGTTCTCGGCGGCTCTTACGCTATGGGACGTTATATAGCACAGGAGCTTGGACGCGACATCAGCGAACTTCCTTACAATGTTCTCTCCTCTGATAAATTAAGAGAAGAATTCGGACAGGCTACTTTCTTCACTGCTACAGATGGAAACCACGGCCGCGGCGTTGCATGGGCTGCTAAACGCCTTGGACAGAAAGCCGTAGTCAGAATGCCAAAAGGAACCACTAAAACACGTTTTGACAACATCGCTAAAGAAGGCGCCGAAGTAACCATCGAAGAAGTAAATTACGATGACTGCGTAAGAATGGCTGCCGCAGAAGCAGCTAAGACAGAGCATGGCATCATTGTTCAGGATACTGCATGGGCCGGCTATGAGGAGATTCCATCCTGGATCATGCAGGGATACGGCACTCTGGTACTGGAAGCCGATAAACAGCTTAAGGAGAACGGTGTTGACCGCCCGACACACGTATTTGTACAGGCAGGTGTTGGTTCTCTGGCAGGTGCAGTTGTAGGGTATTTTGCCCACAAATATAAAGAAAATCCTCCGGTAATGGTTGTCTGCGAAGCAAGTGCTGCCGACTGCCTCTACCGCTCTGCTGTTCAGGCCGACGGCAATCTGGTAAATGTAACCGGTGATCTTCAGACCATTATGGCAGGTCTTGCATGTGGCGAGGGAAACACCATCGGATGGGACATCCTGAAGAACCATGTAACCGTCTTCGCATCCTGCCCAGACTGGATGAGTGCCAAGGCAACACGTATTTATGCAAATCCTCTTGAGAACGATCCACACATCATATCTGGTGAATCTGGTTCTGTTCCGCTGGGGCTTGCATATACAGCACTTCATGATGAAGATGCTAAAGATCTGAAAGAAGCCCTGAAGCTGGATGAAAATTCCAACATTCTGGTAATCTCCACAGAAGGCGATACAGATCCTGTTCGTTACCGTGAGATTGTCTGGGATGGCTTATACGGAACAAACGAATCATTAAGCAAATAATTTATTTATAACAATATGATACTTTTTTTACAAAAAACGGAGGTAAAGAGTTATGGATTATAACAAAATCAAAGAAGCTGCACAGAATTATGAAGCAGATATGACCAAATTTCTTCGTGACCTGGTTCACTTTCCAGGCGAGAGCTGCGGTGAGAAGGATCATGTAATGCGTATTAAAGAAGAGATGGAGAAGCTTGGCTTTGATAAAGTTGAGATTGACCCAATGGGAAATATCCTTGGCTATATGGGAACCGGAAGCACTCTCATCGGTTTCGACGGACATATTGATACTGTAGGTATCGGAAACAGAAACAACTGGGAATTCGATCCCTATGAAGGATTTGAGACTGAGACTGAGATCGGCGGACGTGGAACTTCTGATCAGATGGGTGGTATTGTATCTGCTGTTTACGGTGCTAAGATTATGAAAGATCTTGGTCTTCTTAATGACAAATATCAGGTTGTTGTTACAGGAACTGTTCAGGAAGAGGACTGCGATGGTCTTTGCTGGCAGTACATCATCAACGAAGACAAGGTTCGTCCGGAATTTGTTGTTTCCACAGAGCCTACAGATGGCGGCATCTATCGTGGACAGCGCGGACGTATGGAGATCCGTATTGATGTAAAAGGTGTTTCCTGCCATGGTTCCGCTCCTGAGCGTGGCGACAACGCAATCTATAAGATGGCTGACATCCTTCAGGATGTTCGTGCATTAAATGAAAATGATGCTGCAGATGAGACCGAGATCAAAGGTCTTGTAAAAATGCTGGATAAGAAATACAACCCGGAATGGGAAGAAGCAAACTTCCTTGGAAGAGGTACTGTTACTACTTCTGAGATTTTCTTCACATCCCCAAGCCGTTGTGCAGTTGCTGACTCCTGTGCCGTTTCCCTTGACCGTCGTATGACAGCAGGTGAGACCTGGGAGAGCTGCCTGGATGAGATCCGCGCACTTCCATCTGTCAAGAAGTATGGTGACGATGTTAAGGTTTCCATGTATGAGTACTCCCGTCCATCCTGGACAGAGCTGGTATATCCAATCGAGTGCTATTTCCCAACATGGGTAATCCCGAAGGATCACAAGGTTACTTCTGCTCTTGAGGAAGCTTACCACAATCTGTATGGCACAGAGCGTATGGGCAATGCTGAGACAGAAGCTATGAGAAAAGCCCGTCCTCTTACCGACAAGTGGACATTCTCTACCAACGGTGTTTCCATTATGGGACGTAACGGAATCCCATGTATCGGATTTGGACCTGGCGCAGAGGCACAGGCTCACGCTCCAAACGAGAAAACATGGAAAGATGATCTGGTAAGATGTGCAGCTGTTTACGCAGCGCTTCCTACTGCTTACTGTAAATAATCCGGAAATATCTGTTTATCAGAACTACAGAAACTGTAAACGTTCCGCAAGCTGCACACCCTTGAAGCAGACAGCTGTTACAATGTGTCTGCTCCATACCTCCACTTTATACATAGTACTTTTAACAAATAACCAGCACAGCGAAAATTAAGTATCTGCGATATTGACGCAATATTGAAAAATTATACAAATCAATATGACGGTTTCTTAATATTCTCTGTACCAGATAAATTTTAATTATATAAGGAGAAAATTCATGAAAACATTACAGGATTACATCGACAAGCTTAACAGCCTTAACTTCAAAGAAATGTACAACAACGACTTCTTCTGGACATGGGATAAAACAGACGAGGAACTGGAGGCTGTTTTCACAGTTGCTGACGCCCTCCGCTTCATGAGAGAGCACAATATCTCCACGAAGGTATTCGAGAGTGGTCTGGGAATCTCCATTTTCCGTGACAACTCCACACGTACCCGTTTCTCCTTCGCTTCTGCCTGCAACCTTCTTGGACTTGAGGTACAGGATCTGGACGAGAAGAAATCCCAGATTGCACACGGTGAAACCGTTCGTGAGACAGCCAACATGGTATCCTTCATGGCTGATGTAATCGGTATCCGTGATGATATGTATATCGGTAAGGGACATACTTATCAGAAAGATTTTATGGATGCTGTAACAGAAGGAAATAAAGATGGTATTCTTGAGCAGAGACCTACTCTTGTAAACCTTCAGTGTGACGTTGACCATCCAACCCAGTGTATGGCAGATATGCTTCACATCATCCACGAATTCGGCGGTGTCGAGAATCTGAAAGGTAAAAAGCTTGCTATGACATGGGCTTACTCTCCTTCCTATGGTAAACCACTCTCCGTTCCACAGGGTGTCATCGGACTTATGACACGTTTCGGTATGGACGTTGTTCTGGCACATCCGGAAGGATACGATGTAATGCCAGAGGTTGAGGAAATTGCCAAGAAAAATGCTGAGAAGTCCGGCGGTTCTTTCACAAAGACAAACAGCATGGAAGAAGCATTCAAAGATGCCGATATCGTTTATCCAAAGAGCTGGGCTCCATTTGCAGCAATGGAAAAACGTACCAACCTCTATGGTGAAGGCGACTTCGACGGAATCGATAAACTGGAAAAAGAGCTTCTTGCTCAGAATGCAGAGCACAAAGACTGGGCTTGCACAGAAGAACTTATGAAGACTACCAAGGACGGCAAAGCGCTTTACCTGCACTGTCTGCCAGCTGATATTACAGGCGTAAGCTGTGAGACCGGTGAGGTTGATGCAAGCGTATTTGACCGCTACCGTATCCCGCTTTACAAAGAAGCAAGCTTCAAACCATATGTAATTGCAGCAATGATCATGCTCTCCAAATTTGAAAACCCACAGGATATCCTGAAAAAACTGGAAGTAAAGGCTGCTCCGAGAATTATGGAATAATGCTTTTCAGGGGGGGCTGTAGGAATACAGCCCTTTTTTGTTCTCATTTTTGATGGTATTTCTGATTATTTGTATGAAAATTGGAGGTTTTTATGATATATAAAAGAAAACGTATTGTAGTTGCCCTTGGAGGCAATGCACTTGGAAACACACTTCCAGAACAGATGATTGCTGTAAAATCCACTGCAAAAGCGCTCTGTGATCTTATTGAGGAAGGCCATCAGGTAGTGGTGGTTCACGGAAACGGTCCACAGGTAGGCATGATCAACAATGCCATGACCGCACTTACCCACGAAGACCAGACGCAGCCAAACACACCACTTTCCGTCTGTGTGGCAATGAGCCAGGCCTACATCGGCTATGACCTTCAGAATGCATTGCGCGAGGAGCTTCGTAATCGTGGATTCATGCGTACACCAGTCGTCACCGTTGTCACTCAGGTTCGTGTAGATCCGGAAGATCCCGCATTTAAAAATCCAAGCAAACCAATC
>ERZ857775.1493-NODE-1493-length-26968-cov-3.859176_pt1 | contig 26968 bp, 25 predicted proteins | sample MGYA00519698_ERZ857775 | MGnify/ENA primary metagenome ERZ857775 (study PRJEB31778, sample SAMEA3449363) | human gut metagenome | biome: human gut; feature: human-associated habitat; material: faeces | place: United Kingdom | collected 2010/2012 ...
TAATAATTCCTGCATAAATAACACCCCTTTTTCTTTTATTTTACTAGAAAAGGGGTGTGTTCACAATTTATTTACTCATGCGTTTGTCGTGCGCATTTGGAATTTGCTATATCGATTATTTCATCCATCTCTCCACAGTTCGGATGATCTGTTCTATCTGTACAGGTTTGGACATGTGATCGTTCATTCCTGCTTCTTTGCATTTCTGGACGTCTTCCAGATAGGCGTTGGCAGTCAGTGCGATGATCGGGATCTGTTTTGATTCCGGGGATGGAAGACGGCGGATCGCCCTGGTTGCATCAAGACCATTCATCACAGGCATCTGCATATCCATGAGAATGGCATCGTATGTTCCGGAGGAATCGATTTCAAAAAGCTGTACACATTCTTTCCCATTTACTGCCCGGACACAGTGAATGCCGTACATTTCCAACTGTTCTTCCAGAATCTCATAATTCAGGTCATTATCTTCTGCGATCAGAAGCGTTTTTATGATCCTGGATGGCCTGAGTTTGAAGAACGGAATTTCCGCGGTTGTCTCTGATACTTCCTGCTCCCTGATAAAAGGTACATCCAGAGTCACACGGAAAGTGGTTCCCTCGTGGAGTCTGCTTGTTGCTTCAATGGTTCCGTTCATCTGGTCGACGATCTTTTTTACAATAGCAAGGCCCAGGCCGCTTCCCTGTACTTTATTCACTCTTGTATCAATTGCTCTGGAAAACTGAGAATACATTTCTTTCATGAATTTTTCGCTCATTCCAATCCCGTTATCCCGGACAATGGAAACCAGGCGGATCTTATCTTTATCCGGAAATGGTTCCTCATAAACTTCCAGTTCAACCGTTCCTCCCTCAGGAGTATACTTCACTGCATTGGATAACAGGTTCATGTAAATCTGACCGATCCGCAGACGGTCAGACAGCACGGTATCATAAATAATGTCATGTCGGTTACAGATAAATTTCTGGTTCTTATCTTCTGCTGTTCCACGGATATTCTGTTCGTAAAGTTCACATAATTCAGACAGTTTTACTGGCTCAGAATCAATGCGAAATTCCCCACTTTCGATCCTGGAGATATCCAGGACATCATTGATCAGCTGCTGCAGATTACTTCCACTTAAGTTGATCTTATCCAGACAGTCCAGTATTTTGTCCGGTTCATGGAGATGGTTTCTTGCAACTCTGGTAAATCCCATAATGGCATTCATAGGAGTCCGGATGTCATGGGACATTCTGGAAAGGAACTCTGATTTTGCCTCATTGGCACGGTTGGCCTCTTCTACCGCATCTATGAGATATTTTTCCCGCCTTTTTTCCTCACTGATCACGCGGATCACAAGCAGAACCTGTCTGGCTGTTCCATCTTCCGCTCTTGACTGGACAATAAACCTGGCCAGATGCCAGTTGTTATCTGTGGCAAGGTAGTCAACTGCAATGGACTCCTCTTTTTCCAGACGTTTTTTCAGAGTGGAGAGGTCATAAAACTGTTTTACCATGGCCCTGTATTTGGACGCGACTTTTTCGCTGCTATCACTGGTGATATGGGCAGCTGCGGTTCCCTTCATTCCTGTAAAACGGTGATTTTCACTGCCGCCGGTAATCTCCTCATAATAAAAATCCTGAAGGTCGATCCGGTAGATCATGTAGTAGATCTTACTGATGGCGGATATGATCTCATTGTTCATTTTCACTTCTGCCAGAGAATCTTCCAGCTCTCTCTGATGATTTCGCTCCTCCTTTATGATCTCATCTACATGACGAAAAGCGATCAGAACCGGAAAATCCGTTGAAGAAGGAAGTCTGGTGGCTCTGCTTTCAAAATACTGATGCCTGTTGGCATTTTCCCGGGACTGATATCTGCGGCTGATCTTATCCCTGGTTTTAAGCTCGCCTATCAGATTCTGACAGTCAAATGTCTCCAAAAAATCCGGCGCGGATTCTTTTATGACAAAATGATCATAATAGTATTTCAGTTCTTTTGAGTAACAAAGTATGATTTTTTCTCTGCTTTTCAGAATCTTCGGAGCGTTGGCACCCTGTTCCAGTTTTACAACTTCGGCAGTATCATCCAGAAGATTGACTTTATATACAGAAGTACAGTCCTCACAGAGAACATTCAGGATCTGACGTTCTTTTTCCATGCTTTCAAGATTTTTTCCCAGAAGCGTAAACATGCGGAGATTTTCCCTGGCTGTATTCAGATGAGCACCTACGAACGCAAGCTGATGAATAAACAGTTCTGAGATTCCTTTATAAAAATGATCCATTCCGATAAATCCGCTTAAATGGTCTCTGCTGAAAATAGGTGCGAGGACGCGGGAATATGCGTGATGTTTCTTCATCAGGTTGTATTCCTGTTCCATAGGAGAAAGTTCTTCACAATCTGTAACCTGGATCGTCAATCCTTTTTTCAGTTCGTCTGTCCAATGCGGAATATCCTCTACCGTGATTTCTGAAAATAACTGTTCTTTTTCTAATATGTCGTCCTCATTTTTCCATTCATACTGAAGACAGAAGTATTCTTTTCGGTTCTTTTCTTTTTTAACAAAAATATATACTCGATCGGCACCACTGCATTTTCCAAGCAGTTGCAGCATTTCGTAAATTGCGCCATCCAGTTCTTCGTTGTTTTTTACACGATATTTCCGTTTAATGTCCTTGTGATATCCTTGATACTTACCGGTTTTGGTATATATCCGTTCATGCCAGCTTCTGAGCCGTATAGGGCATCAGAAGTGCACCATCTGCATCACCATTTCCTCTCCACGGGGTAAAATAAAAAAAGCACCATGTTCAGACAGAGAGAACTATAGTGCTTTTGAATTATGCAACTGGCTGCCATTTTACAGGCCCTATAGCTTTGCACCACAGTCTTTCGGCTGCTTTGCCCGTGTTTGTTTTTTTAACAATTTTAGTGTATATTTATACGGAAAATTTGTCAATTATTGTTTGGAATTTTTTTCAACTGTGAAAAGGCTTTTAGCATTTCTTTTTCGCCGTAATCATCAAATTGTATCACAATGGTATCTTCGGTTTCGGAGATAATGGACCCGCGGCCGTATTTGGGATGTTCTACAAGTTGTTTTGGTGTTTCTGGTGGGATGTTTTCCGGCAATGCTGTCTTTTCATCTGGGGATAAAGAAGTTTCCTGTTCCTGGGATCTGGCATATTCTTTCGGTGTTTCCAATTTTCGGAGTTTTTCTTCCAGGATCATCTTTTTCAGGTCCTGAAGGTGCCGGGCAGCTTCTTTTGTATCTCTTGTGGCATCTGCCGGATGGGCAAGATATTTCTCCGGAAGACTGGAAAGGTAGCGACCTGGACCTGGAAATACCCGCGCAGTTCCGGGATTGATGTAAAAAGATAATTCCAGGAATTTCCTTGCTCTTGTCATTCCCACATAAAACAGTCTCCTCTCTTCCTCTTCTGTAGAAGCATCACGGCTATTTAAGGGAATCAGCCCATCATTTACACCAATGATAAATACGTAATCGAATTCCAGCCCTTTGGAGGCATGGAGCGTCATCAGTTTTACAGATTCTCCGGAAACCGCATCTTTTTCCGGTTCCATGCCATTCAGTACAAGATCATTAAGAAAATCCCTGATACTGTGATAGGATTCCATTTTCTTTAACAGGGAAAGGATTTGCCTCCTGTTTTCTTTATAGTCGCTGGAAGACGGTCGGAGATATTTTTCCAGAGAAAGCTGTTCCCACAGATTTATGTAGCCGGAGCCTGTGTCCCGATACTCCCACATGGCCTGAAAAAGTAAGGATTTCGAGAGAAATACACTCCCTTGTGTAAAATTCAGAATCTCTGTCCGGGCTTTTTTTGAGGTCCATCCTTCCCCGAAAGTTTTGTCGCAAAGGACATAAGTTCCGCTGGTAAGATCCTCATGATTGCTTAAAAAACGCAGTATATGAAGAAACCAGGCAAGAACCGGAATATCCTGAATGATTTTCTTCTGAGAGATTTCATATGGGATCTGATGTTTTTCCAGAACTTTTGAAAGGATCTCTGACTGGCTCTGAAGCCTGTAAAACACTGCGACCTCCTCAAGTGGAACGCCTCTTTCATGAAGAGCAAGGATCTTTTCTGCCAGATATTCTGCTTCCTGAAAAGGATCGTAATGATTTTTGACAGAGATTTTTTCTCCTTCTTCCTGTACGCCGGTAAGAGAATCCCCGGATTCCTGAAATCTTCTGGAAACTGCCAGGATCGTCTGGGAAGAACGGTAATTTACAGGAAGGGATAGTTCTTCTGCGTGATACAATTCACGGAATTTATAAAAAATATTGAACATACTTCCACGCCAGCTGTAGATCACCTGATTGGGATCGCCCACTGCAAAAAGCCCGACTTCCGGTCTTTTTAATTGACGAATCAGTTCAAACTGAAGTTCATCGCAGTCCTGCACTTCATCAATGATGATCCATTTCAGCTGCAAAAGTTGCTGTGGATGATCTTTCAGAAGTTTCGTGGCACACTGCAACAGGTCTTCGTAGCTCATTTTGTTCTGTTTCCGTTTTTTTTCTGTAAGGAGAGTTACCAGTTTCGGAAAATCGTCCTGGTATCCGGGCTGTCTGGATGTGGCTGACCTGTATTTATGATCCAGTCTTTTTCGAAGACGGTTTTTATATTTGATCCTGAGAGTATGCTGGTGGATCAGCTGATTGGCAAGTTCCAGTTCTTCTTCAGGCAGACAGACCTGGAAATCTTTTGTGTAGCCAAGTTCTTCTAATGGAAGCACTTCCTGAAGGAGCTTCAGGGCAATGCCGTGGAATGTTCCATAGAAAAGAGACGAGGGGTTTTCTTCTATATTTTGGATCTTCAGCCTGTTTTTGATCTCGCCTGCTGCTTTATTTGTAAAGGTCAGAACGATCATATTTTCCAGGGGGATTTTTTTCTGCTGGTGAAGATAACGGATCTTTTCGATAAGAACCGTTGTTTTTCCGCTTCCTACGTTTGCGCGGACCAGGCAGGCATTATGTTCATCCAGAACCGCTGTTTTCTGATAATCATTCAGTTCCATATGTTTCATCCTTTTTCAGAGTGTGATATCTGCGCATCATTTTTTCACGTTTTAGCATATCTTCCGGTTTCTCTGTATCTGTAAGGATCGCAAAGCGGAAATCAACCGGAAGAAAGACGTAAGTACTGAGCACATTGGAGATTCCTGTTCGGTTCTCCTGCATATTGGCCCATTCTGCATAAAACGGATCTCTCAGATAGAGGATCAGAGAGGAGTCTTTGACTTCCAGTCCGGATACCATTGAGAAAAATCCTGCAAATGTATTATTATTTTCTTTGACCCGATTGCAGAATAAAACCCACTTCTCCTGCAGATCAGATAATGTGAATTCCCGTTGTCCTGATCGATTCCATTCTGTATTCTTTTCATCCGGATAAGAAATATTCCTCGTTTTCTGCACGGTCAGTTCCGATTCTTCAGATAAATTTTTCAGCCCCCACAGGATCACGTTCCGGTCAAGCCTGTCATTTCCAATACAGACTGCACAGCCGTTTTTGCACCTGCAGCCGGAAACCATTCGGATAGCCTGTTCTGTCACTTTGGGGATCAGATCATAGATCTTTTCTGCAAATCCAAGGCCTCCTACATAACGGTCGTAAAAATAGAGAGAAACCTCCTCAGAAGTGCTTCCGGAAAGTTCCAGTGCATTGGTGGACATTGCCACCCCAAGATCGGAACCTTCTGTCATTGTCACCATCAGAGCTGCATTTTTCAACGCAAACATCAGACCTTCAAAGTGGTTATTTCTTACATAATAACCGTTTCTGTCCGGCTGTAAGAGATTGCGGTACTGTCTGACCACATTTTCAGGAAGTCTGAGCCAGGTAGCTTCTGTGTCGTAATTCTTGGAAAGTGGTTTCGTGAGCTGTTCAAAACCCAGGTTCTGATGATTATGGAACTGCATTTTTTTATACATGTATACAAAATCTGCAATATTTACATCTCCAAAAGAAAGTTCACTTCTCTCCCACTGCTGCTTTTTATGTCTGTGTATGATACGGATATTGGTCTCGCTTCCAGGTACTGTGTAATAGTTTCCATGAAATGGCACAGCTTCCACGATCTTGCTTTCCAGGTTCATTTTCACAACCTGGTAAAAATCTCCGTCGTGCATGTAAACGGCACCTTCATGGATCTCATGAAAAGCCTGTTCCTCATCCATCTCCGTGATATTTTTTCCGGTTTCCTTGTTAATGAGCTGATACTTGTTCTGATCAATATTCCGGAGGGAAAATTCTCCTGCAGGATAAAGTCCTCCTGACCAGGCGAAGCGGCCTCCCATATTCCGGACTTCATCTACTTTCATAAGTACAGGGATCGTCTCCCCAAGATCCGGGAATAATGCACCATCATCCAGGGTTAACGGAAGTTCCGCTGCCGCAGCCCGGATATGTGCAAGCTGGATCAGAAGATTGTCTGGATCAACGATGGCATTTTCACTGCTGTGTTCAAAAAGCCATTCCGGTTCCAGAGCGATATACTGATCCATGGGAAGGTTGGCAAGAATCAGATAATTGGTGCATTTTCCACTTCCTCGTCCTGCACGGCCTGTCTGCTGCCAGAAAGATGCTCTTGTTCCCGGATAACCGGCCAGTACCGTTGTACTGATCTTTCCGATATCGATTCCCAGTTCTAATGCATTGGTGGATACAAGGCCAAGAAGATCCCCTGAGATCATACGCTGTTCGATGCTTTTTCTCTCCAGAGGAGTGTAACCGCCACGGTACCCGGAGATTTCTTCTTTTCTGGCTGTCCCTAAGAACCCTGCCGCATCCAGATGGTCTCTGGTTTCTTTCACCAGGATCTCCACATTTTTTCTGGATCTGGCAAATGCCAGAAAGCTCTCCCTTCGTTCCATCAGCTGAGGAAGAAGGTCCGCTGCAACATTTATAACAGATTCTTTTCCGTAGGGGATGCCATCTTTATTCAGTTTCTCTTCTGGCTGGACCAGGCAATAGATCCGCTCTGATATTCCTGCACCGCTTCTGGCGATATTGATAAAAGATCTTCCGCAGATCTTTTCCGCAAGTTCCAGGGGATTGGCAATGGTGGCGGAACTGCATAAAAACTGAGGATCTGAGTGGTAATATCTGCAGATCCTGGATAAACGGCGAAATACATTGGCCAGATGAGAACCAAAAGCTCCTCTGTATACATGCAGTTCATCCAGAATAATGTATTTCAGATTGGAAAAAATAAAGTCGAATCCATATTTGCTGTGATTTGGAAGCATGGAGCCGTTTAACATATCCGGATTGGTAAGGATGATATTGGCACGTTCCCGGATCCTTTTTCGCTCAGCAGGCGGTGTATCTCCGTCATATACGCCGACAGATAAACGATGTTCCCCAAGTGCTTCCATCCAGGGGATCAGCGCACGGTACTGATCAGCTGCCAGGGCCTTCGTGGGATAAATAAAGATCGCACGGGTCACAGGATCTTTCAGGATTTCCTGAACCACCGGCAGATAAAAGCACAGGGATTTACCACTGGCGGTAGGTGTGGTGATCACGATATTTTCTCCAGCCATAGCATGGGAAAAAGCTTCTGCCTGGTGGGTATAGAGAGACTTTATATTCTGGCCGGACAGAAAATCCTGGATATCCGGATGCAGGCTTTTGGGAAACTCTGCATATTCCGGAGATCTGGCAGGGATTGTTTTTTTGTAAATGATGTTCCCCTTCATGCTTGCTCCTTTGCTGTCAATTTATTCGATAGATATTATTTTTAATAAAAACAGTATAACATAAAAAAAGCGATACCATATAGTTTTATCTTCCCATATGACATCACTTTTCTATTTTTTATGCAGATTTTTCAAGTATATGTTACAGTGCAGTGCCTTTCTTTGGTACAAAGAAACGGCTCATATCTGCATGTTCCAGCTTAAGCAGTGAAATTTTTCTATCAATTCCTCCTGCATATCCTGTGAGACTGCCATTTGTGCCTACTACACGATGGCATGGAATGATAATAGAAATTTCATTATGTCCAACTGCACCACCAACAGCCTGGGCGGACATATGGGAAATATTTTCTCTTTCAGCTATTTTACTGGCAATTTCTCCATATGTGATCGTTTGTCCGTAAGGAATCTCTGATAAAATCTGCCACACAGCTTGTCTGAATGTTGATCCCGCAGGATGAAGAGGAGGTGTAAATGTTGGCTTTTCACCGGAGAAATAGATATCCAGCCATTTTTTTGCTTCTGAAAGAATCTCCGTTTCCTGTGAAATCCTCTCGTCCGGAAGTGTATTCGCAAAGTATTTCTGTCCTTCAAACCATAAGCCTGTAAGTCCAATTTCATCTGCTGCCAGTAAAATTTCTCCTAACGGTGATTTATATTTGCATGTATAGATCATAGTTTTCCACTCCTTATTTCAGTAGTGTTACCTCAAGTATAATTTATGTGAAATAGTTATCTTTAATTATGTGAAAAAACGGAGAACACAGCAAGGTATTCTCCGCATATAATATAGTGGTATGTTATCTGCTATTTTTACTGTTATATTACATTTTACTGCTATTCACAGGTGCTTTAATTCCAGTAATCTGTTTTTTGCTTCAGATCAATATTTTTACTGAAGAATACAGGATTTTTTTTCTGCCGGATCTGTCCTTCGTAATCCTTTAATGCTTTCAATACGGTGTTGGACAATAGCAGGATCACCGGAATGTTGATCAGTGCCATTACTCCCATCAGTACATCAGAGATGTGCCACAGTAATGTCATCTCCATTCCCGCTCCCAAAAACACCACCAGTGCTGATACAAGGCGAAATCCCGTCATGAATTTCTTACCCGGCTGCTTTTTAAGGATATAAGTCAGCAGATTATCACAATAGAAGCAATTTCCCAGCAATGTAGTGAAAGCAAATAATACCATTGCGATCATAATAAAATATGGTCCAAAAGAACCAAGAGTCTTGTGAAGTGCTGCCTGCACCCACGGTGCTCCCTGAAGCTCTTTTGCCGGTGTCACACCAGATACCAGACACATCATAGCAGTTGCAGTGCACAATAATAATGTGTCAATAAACACAGACAGCATCTGTACCAGTCCCTGTTTAACCGGATGACTGACCATTGCAGACGCCGCCGCATTGGGGGCAGAACCGATACCTGCTTCATTGGAATACAGACCTCTTCGTATTCCCTGCATCATAGCTGATCCGGCAAATCCGGCAAAAATTGCTTTAAAATCAAATGCTTCTTCAAAGATCTGTGCCAGTACCGATGGAAGCTGTCCGATATTTAGTACCACTACCAGCAGGGATATCAGAATATATACAATGCCCATAAATGGCACTAAAGTAGAAGTTACTTTCACAATTCTGTTACCGCCACCCAGCAGACACCATCCCGTTACCAGCGCCAGAATTCCTCCAATGATCCATGGCGTGATCTCTGCATTATAAAATGGCTGACCGGAAAATGTAGACTGCAGATTATAGGAGGCCAGCATATTAAATCCAAACGCGTAAGTCAGGATCATGGCTATACAGAAAACCACTGCCAGTCCTCTGCTGTGCAATGCCGCCTCTATGTAATACGCCGGGCCGCCGTAGCACTGGCCGTCTTTTCCTTTTTTCTTATATATCTGCGCCAGTGTGCTCTCTGCCAGAGCTGATGCGCTTCCAAGAATGGCAATGATCCACATCCAGAATACGGAGCCCACACCACCGATACAGATGGCAGAAGATACTCCTACAATGTTGCCTGTCCCTACACGAGATGCCGTGGAGACCATCAGTGCCTGAAAGGATGATACACTTTCGTCTCCCTCTGGTTTCTCCATTACAGCGCTGCAGGCGTTTTTGAATAAACGTACCTGCGGAAATCTGGTCCGGACAGTAAAGTAGATGCCGGAACCAATCAATATTACAATCAGTAATTTGCTGTAGAGAAACGTGTTGATTGCGTCAATGATCGTTTCGAACATAAATCCTCCTCGTAACAGAATTTTTTATCATACGATAATATCGGATAAAAACCCGAATTGTTACCATAATACAATATTTCTGCTATTTTGAAAAGAGGTTATCCGCAGGAGTTCATGAACCTGGAAGATTTTTCTTTCCGTAAATTTCATTAAGCACAATTTTCCCCACAAATTTCCCTGTTTTTCAGCTTTTCAAATCTGTTTCCACCGATCAGGATGTCCCTGTATTTTTTTACGATCTTCATTTTCAGAGGAGGGGTTACCTGCAAGGTTGCCGATACAACAGCCAGGTCTACTTTGCCCTCTTTCAGAGCATTTACGGAATCTGTCGTACTGTTATTCAGAATTTTAAAATGTACATTCGGGTACAGGATATTGAAATCCCGGACCGCCTCAAACAGATAACAGTGAAGAGCCGTTTCAGTTGCACTGATATAGATGGTTCCGTTTTCCAGGCTGATCAGGTTACTGAGATTGTTTTCTCCCTTAAAAAACTGAGCACATCCGGCAGCTATATATTCATAAAAAATTTATCCGTTTTAAAAGAGAAACTGTTCTTTCAGCTCCCTTTTTCGTTTACCGGAAGTAAATGCTGCTTCCACGGAATTCAGGAGCAACTGTTTTTTCTGTTCCTCTGTAAGGTTTAACAGGGAATCCATATACTGAAACTCATGGGAAAGGGTTGTTCTTTCAATGGCAGGATCATCTGTATTTAGCGTTACCTTAAGTCCCTGTTCCAGAAAATTTTTCAACGGATAGGAAAACATATCTTCCACTGCCCTGGTCTGCCGGTTGCTTGTGGGACACATTTCCAGAAAAATCCCGCTGTTTTTTACAAGTTGGATCACCTCTTCATTTCCTGCGATACGCACTCCATGCCCGATCCTGGATGCTCCCATACGGATGGCTGTTTTGACATCCTCGGCATCGCCGGCTTCACCTGCATGGATCGTAAATGGAACGTTGTACTCTTTTGCTTTCGCAAAAAGATTCTTATAGCTTTCTGTTGGAAAAAGTGCTTCTGCACCTGCAAGATCCACGGCAACTACTCCTCCATCCTCTGTGAGATATCTGCGGGCCAAGTCCAGAGTTTCCATATTTTCCTGCTGATTGGAGCTTCCACGCATGCAGCATAAGATCAGATTGCCTGGAATCGGAGATTTTTTCAGGCCACGTAATGCAGACTGGATCGCCGTTTCCTGGGTCATTCCTTTTTGTGTATGGAACTGTGGTGCAAAACGAAGTTCTGCGTAGATCACACCGTCTTTTCTCATTTCAGAAAGGATAAGATAAACGGCTTCTTCCAGTGCTTCTTCTGTCTGAAGAAGGGAAAGAGGCAGGTCAAAGCATTTCAGAAAATCATTGAGATTTTCGCAGGTATCCGGAACGGAAAGAAGGGAAAGAAGTTCCTCGTCTGTTGCAGCCGGAAGTGTGATCTGCTGCAATGCGGCAAGTTTTTTTGCAATATCCACGGTAATACAGCCATCCAGATGTGCATGTAGATCGATGTAGTGATTGGTTTTGTTTTCTGTTTTCATAGGCATTAAGTACCTCGCTGTTTGTATTTTTCTATATTATAACACAAAAATGAGCGCATGAAATTCCACATTTTATGGATACATGCGCCCTTTTCTGTTTTAACCAAATCAAGCAAGTAGCGAAGCGGATTGCGAATATCCGCTTGACTGCTTCTTCACATTTTATGAAATATTCTTATCCCTGAAATGGTTTTACATTCTTTACGGCATCTGCAGGGAGGATCTCTTTATCATCCTCATCAATGTTGATAAGATGATATCTGTCATTTCCCATGTGCATTTCTTTCATATAGCTGAGCTGGCGAAGTCCGTGACGTGTCTCGATCCTCTCTACCAGATCTTTATGATCAGAATCCTTCAGTGCATACACAAGATCTACAGAAGCCTGGTCTGCTGCAAGGATATCTGTAGATGCCACGATTCCGATATTCGGTGTTACGACAGGTGCTGCTCCAACACCCTCACAGTCGCAGGAAACAGACATATTTCGAAGAACGTTGATAAATACAATACGCCTTTTACCGGGAACTTGGCAGTTCCGTCCTCATCCAGGATATCTACCGGGCAGAATGTCCAGCCATTTACCTTCAGAGTTTCACGATGCTTCTCCGTTGTGTAACGGTCTCCCTCGTAGTAGGTGTTTGTCTCTACGATATGGGCTTCCGGGATCTTATCTGCGATCAGTTCTTTTACCCACGGTGCAGGGATGATATTCGGTCCATGCTGCTCTCCTGTGTGAAGCTTGACTGCAATCTTACCCTTAAGGCTGCCGCTTACACGCTCAAAAATCTTCTTCAGTCCCTCTGCGGAAAGATCCTCTGTAAAATATACGGTGGATTTTTCTCAGGAACGGTCCTTATAAGGAATGTAATGTTCTCCACCTGTTCCAGGTACGATTTTTTTGTGTGCCATTTGTAATCCCTCCTGTGTTATATTCATAAAAAATCTCACTGCTTTTATGATACAACCTAAACTCAGGTTCAGGTCAAGGATTTTTTGTTAAATATAAAGGTTAATTCCAGACTATAAAATTTCATTCCGGTTTATATTGCCTGTGTGGCTTCTTTTAACCAGCCTTTTTCATCCTCATCCAGATACGGAGAAATTTTCTCATATACAAAAGCATGATACTGGTTGAGCAGTGTGCGCTCTCCGGTTTCCATCTGTTCGGGATCTATACCTTCCAGGTCAAAGGGTACCAGCGTCAGAGGTTCAAATTTCATAAACTGACCGTAGGCTGTTTTTTCGGCCTTTTTGCAGACCACAAGGTTTTCATGGCGGATACCAAATTCATTTTCCGCATAGTATCCTGGTTCATCGGAGGTGATCATTCCTTCTTCCAGAACAGGAGCCGGACGATCCACGAGATTTTTCCAGCGGAAGCTCTGAGGACCTTCGTGTACATTGAGAAGATATCCTACGCCATGACCGGTTCCGTGATTGTAATCCTCTCCCATAGCCCAGAGTGGTCCTCTTGCCAGGGCATCCAGATTCAGTCCGGTACAGCCATAGCGGAATTTTGCGGCTGCAAGGTTCAGGTGCCCACGAAGTACTGCTGTGAAATATTTCTTTTCTTTTTGGGTAACCGGGCCAAGTACAACGGTGCGGGTGATGTCTGTGGTTCCCTCCAGATAATGGCCGCCGGTATCCATCAGAACCAGTCCCTCTGGTTTCAGAGGAATACTGGTTTCTTCTGTGGCACTGTAATGAACAATAGCTCCATGTGCACCGTAGGCAATAATGGGATCAAAGCTGTTCCCCCGGAAGTTCTCCTGTCCGGAGCGGAACTCATAGAGTTTGTCCGCTGCGGAAAGCTCGGTGATCTCCTGCTTTCCCACATTCTTTTTCAGCCAGTGGATAAATTTTACCATTGCCACGCCGTCTTTGATGTGGGCTGTTTTTTCATTCTGGACTTCGATCTCATTTTTGATGGCTTTTGGAAGAAGGGACAGGTTTTCTCCATTCAGGATTGTTACTCCATCCGGAATGCTGCTGACCAGACGGCTGTTTACATTACTTTTTGAAAGATAAACCCTTTTCGATTCAGGGATCGTCTGCACATAAGTGTAAATATCATCATATGGATAGATGGTAACGCCATCTATGGCCAGAGCTTCTTTTACAGAATCCGGAAAAGCCCTCTCATTGGCAAAAAACCGGATTTCTTTCTCATCCATTACAAGATAGGAAAGCACTACCGGGCAGCAGTGGATATCATTTCCGCGAATGTTCAAAAGCCACGCAATATCATCCAGTGACGTGAGGACAAAGAGATCTGCGTCTTTTTCTTTCAGTTTGCTGCGGATTTCCCGGATCTTGTCTGCTCTGGATCTTCCAGCCCATTTTTCGGATAATTCCATTACCGGTTCACAGGAAAGTGCCGGACGGTCATCCCAGATATTTCCGATCAGATCCTCATTTACAGAAAAACGTACCTGTTTTCCCTGAAGGATTTTTTTCAATTTCCCGGCTTCCTCTGCGCTGACAGTACGGCCGTCGAAGCCGAGGCACATCCCTTCTTTCAGGTTTTCTTCCAGAAATTTATGGATCGTCGGTACATCCGGTTCCCCCATCTTAAACAGGGTAACCGGTGTTCCCTCTAACTGCTGTGCGGCCTGGATAAAATATCTTCCGTCTGTCCAGAGTCCCGCCATATCCGGCATGATGACAGCAGTTCCGGCAGAACCGGTAAATCCGGTAATATATTTCCTGCATTTAAAATAATCTCCCACATACTCGGAACCGTGGAAATCATCGGTCGGAACCAGATAAGCATCGATTCCCTTTTCTTTCATCTGTTTTCGAAGAGCGGTGATCCGTTCTGTAACTGTCATAACCTTATGCCTCCTCTGTATAACTGTTCTTTACTGCAAAACCATGATCCATAGGACCGCTTCCTTTTCCGAGATCCAGCATGGCAGCAAGAGCTCCGGAAATATAGTCTTTGGCACGATTTACAGATTCCACCATGGAAAATCCTTTTGCAAGGTTGGATGCGATGGCCGAGGAAAGAGTACATCCTGTTCCGTGGGTGTTAGGATTGTCGATCCTTTTTCCCTCAAACCACTGATATGTTCCATCCTCATAGAGAAGATCATTGGCATCATTAAGCTTATGGCCGCCTTTGCAAAGAACTGCACAGTGATACTGTTCGGAAACCTGTTTTGCAGCTTCGATCATATCATCGGCGTTTCTGATCTTTCGTCCGGTAAGCACTTCCGTTTCCGGGATATTGGGAGTGAGAAGATCCGCAAGAGGAAACAGTTCTTCTTTCAGAACATCCACAGCTTCTTCACTGATCAGCCTTGCACCGCTGGTAGCCACCATAACCGGATCCACTACGATATTTTTCGCCTGATACTGCCGGAGCTTTTTGGCGATCATGCGGATCAGATCACTTTCGGAAACCATTCCGATCTTTACTGCATCCGGAAAAATATCTGTAAAAATACTATCCAGCTCCTGACCAAGAAATTCTGCCGTTGCATTCTGGATGGCTGCGACACCGGGGGTATTCTGGGCAGTCAGTGCGGTGATGGCACTCATGGCGTATACCCCGTTTGCCATCATGGTTTTGATATCGGCCTGGATCCCTGCGCCTCCGCTGGAATCGCTGCCTGCGATGGTTAATGCTGTTTTCATTTTTCGTTTCCTCCGTTTTCTGTAAATATATAATTCTGTAACTCTGTCAGATTTTGGCAGTAGATATGTGCGTCCTTTTTTAGCTGCTCCTGATCCGGTTCTCCCAATGCGTCATAGATGCCTGCAGTCAGAAATCCTGCTTTTCCTGCGGTCTGCAGTGCATAGAGAGAATCTTCCACTACCAGTGTCATGGATGGCTCCGTTCCCAGCACTTTCGCTGCTGTAAGATAGATCTTCGGAGAATATTTGCTTTCTCCGATCTCACTGGTGGTATAAATTTCTTTTAAAAAAGGAAGAAGTCCGTTTCGCTTTAGTGCCCGGCGGATATGTTCTTTTGGGCTTGAAGTTGCCACCACAGCCGGGATTTTCTGGCTAGCAAGATATTGAAAAAGTTCTCTGGCACCTGATTTTGCAGGAACTTCTTCAAAATAGTAGTTTTGGATCCGAACTTTCAGATCCTCCACGATCTTTTCTTCGGAAAACCCAAGAGCGAACCTGCTTTTCAGCCATGCCGCTCCCTGCTCCATACTCATGGGAAAAAGGATCTCTTCCATTCCCGCAATTGGGTGATATCCAAGATCTGTAATATATCGTTTTCCAAGTTTCCTCCAGATAGAAAGAGAGTCCAGAAGGACACCGTCCGCATCAAATATTATGGCTTTTACGAGAGAAATCATGTTTTTCCTCCTGAATAAAATTTTTTATGATATAAAAAACACGGATATACCACAAAAGATATATCCGCATTTTATTATAAGCCGCAGGTCCCCAAAATGCAACCGGGAGTTATCTGACAGTTTCTTTTTCCAGTCCAACTGGTTCGTACAGCTTTTTTAATGTTTTTACCAGTTCATCTTTCCCGGTGTCTTCGATACAGACATCGTATCTGCCTTCCACACTTCCGAATGTAATTACTTTATCCAGATTCAGCAGTGCCTTTAAATTTCGGAGCATGTTTTCCCGGGTAGCATCTTTGATGTAGATCTTGATGTTGGCACATCCGGGATATCGGATGGGATCGTGAAATGCCACGCGGTAACTGTCGATCCACTCTTGTTCCATCAGTTCCCAGTAAAGTTTTTCCATAATTTCTTTTTTATCCAGAAGATACAGATATACCACGTTTTCGTATACCGACTGGGTTTTCTGGACGTAATTGCGATGAGGGGACCGGTGTCTCCGTTCATAAACTTCCTGGTGAAGAGGTGAGATCAGCTGATCATAATAAATCACCAGAAGATCATCCACCACACAGTTTGTAAAATAGGAAGTTCCTTTCCGGTCAAGAAAATCACAGATCGTCTGTGCCTGGGACGTTGACATCTGATATTTCATAAGATAGGAATTTTCATTCAGATCGCACAGCACAGCTCCATCCATGGCGATCACCGGAAGTTTCAGATGGATCCCTGGAAGAGATTCCCGGATCGTTGCCGGAGTACGCCCGGTGGATACGGTAAATTTTGCCCCGGAATCGATCAGGCGGTTCAGTTCGATCCTGCTGTATGGGGACATCTGATCTTTCTGATTGAGAAGGGTGTCATCAATTCCGGAAACAAAAAGAATATCTTTCTGCCGTTTTCTTGGAAGATGCACGGTATTTACGATCAGTGCGATCCCAACTCCGATCAGGGTATCCAGTACACGGTTAAATACAAAGAGAAACGGACTTGCGTCTATCATATGCATGACCGTTATACTTAAAAACACCACGCATGAAAAATAAGCAGTATTTTTACAGTTCAGAACAACGGTAGAGTAAATAAAACGGGATTCCTTCTCTGTTTCGAAGATAAAACACACAGAAGCAGCATGCCACAGCGATCACAGAGCGGACGATCCGCTGTCCTGGTTTTGGAAAATGGAAAGTATTTTCAGCAGCCATGTCCTTTTCTCCTATATCATTTTTTCCAGCTGGTATAAGAACAGGGTTGCCGCCAGCAGATCCGCCGCGCCGCCGGGGCTTAGATTTCTGCGGATGCATTCCTGATTCAGCTTCTCGATCTTTTTCATGCCGGTTTCAAAAAAAATGCCGCCCGGTTTCCAGATTTTTTCTGCCTGCTCCTGGATCCATATGACATCTGCATAGGATCCGCGGCTCCAGACATTGGTATCCTTTAGTTCCATCATGATCCGCAGCAGAACATTGATATTGGAACGGTTCTCATCAAGCCCGATGGCACGGTACTGTCTCATCAGAGGAAGCGCTGTTTCCTCCAATGATGGGAAAACCTTTCTGGGCCTCTCCACGGATTCCACGTTCTTTGTATTTCTGAAAAAGGATCTCTCCATGAGTTACCGGTGTTCTCTGACTCATTTCAAAGAAATCCGCTTCCAGCGCTTTTTCCGTCATTTCGCTGGCAGAAGCAAGGATTTCTGCAGTATCAAACCGGCGGATCCTGGCATAGCAGTGTCCGGCACAGGCAGACAGGATTCCCATGGTAAAAATCAGTCCTTTATGTGTGTTGACCTGGCCTGTTGCACGAAACATGGCTTTTTCTGCCAGCACTCCTGTTCGGCGGATCCTGGGAAAAAGGTTCTGGAGATTCCTTTTCCAGAAATATCCTTCAAAAAACATTTTTGCCAGATAGGGAGTGATGGCATCGGCGCTTCTTTCAAAAGTATACACGTTCATATCATGGTGAGCACCATTGTCATGACGATCTACAAGTCCTGGCTTTGGAGTGGTATAAACTTCTCCAAGGATCGTACTTTTGATACACTGTTCTATTTCTGCAGAGGTAAGCACTGCCGCATTCGCTCTTGCATACATGAGATCACTCCTCCCTATCAGTCTTATGTTTTATGGAAGAACAGGAATTATGCCTGCTCTACATAATCGTCGATCACCTGAAACAGCTGTCTTTCTCTGTCTTTTTCTTTTGGGGTGTTGGAACATCTGCGTCCCGGAACCTGTCTCATTCTTAAGATGTATGGTCCAAAGATATTTGCGGTTGCGTAATTTTTTACTGTTTTTGTCATCATGATCATTTCCTCCTTATCCGGTTTTTCGTCCGGCTGCTTTTCTTCTTAAGATAACTATAACAAAGCTCTTCCACGAAATCTAATTCTCTGTCATTATGCTGTTATGCCAAAAAGGAAAGTCCCGGGAAATTTTGTGCAAAAAAAGAAAGCTCCATGGCAGCAGAGCTTTCTTTTCATAGAGAGGTTTATAATTTGTGGGTGGTTAACAATAGATTTGATTTATGCTTCTTTAAAGGTAAATGGTTTTACCTGGCGGACAACATCCATGATGGTGCCGTCACGACCTTCGATAATACCTACAACTCTGTCACCAAACTGAACCGGTTCAGGCTCACCTGTGATAGAATATGCGATATCGCGAAGTTCCTCAATGGTCTTTAACGGTACGCAGTTTGCTTTTTTCAGTGCATCCAGAAGATCCTGACGTGCCGGATTTACCGCAACACCGTAATCTGTGACAACAATATCTACAGATTCACCTGGTGTGGTAACGGTTGTAACATTGGAGCAGATCGCCGGGATACGTCCCTGTGCCAGCGGAGAGATCACGATGGTACATTTTGCGCCCATGGCTGCATCCGGATGGCCGCCCTGTGCACCTGTGATCACACCGTCAGAACCCACAACAACGTTGCAGTTAAAGTTTACATCGATCTCCAGTGCGGCAAGGACTACATAGTCCAGTTTGTTCACAAATGCACCTTTATTAAATGGATTTGCGTAAGCGCCAGCACTGATTCTGTGATGGTTCGGACGTTTTACGGATTCTACTGCGGAAGTATCGAAATCCTGTGTATCCAGAAGTTTTCCTACCAGGCCCTCATCCAGAAGGTCACACATGCCTTTGGACATACTGCCCACTGCGAATCCCATCTTGATCCCGCGCTCTTTCATGATCTTTCCGAGAGATGCCGCAGATGCGATAGATGCACCTCCAACACCGGTCTGATATGCGAAACCATCTTTGAAATACGGAGTATTTACAACAACCTGTGTACAGTAATCCGCCATCATCAGCTTTCTCACATCTGTGGTTGGTTTCGCTGCACCGGAAGCGATCTTTTCCGGAATACCAATCTGATCTACCACGCAGACATAATCAACTTTTGTCATGTTGATATCTGCCGGATAATTCGGGAACGGCACCAGACAGTCTGTAACAGCAACTACCTTGTTGGCATGGTTTCCGTCTACGAAGGAATAGGAAAGGACACCACAGTCGCTTTTTCCGCCAACGCCTTTACAGTTTCCGTAATCATCACAGGTCGGCGCTCCGATAAAGGAGATATCGATTACCGTTTCACCGGTCTGGATGGCACGGATACGTCCGCCATGGGAACGCATGATGGCAAGTCCTTTTAATTTTCCTGCGGAGATGGCTTCACCGATCTTTCCACGGACACCGGAGGACTGGATGTTTGTGATGGTTCCATCCTCGATCATCGGTACCAGAGCATCGTGTGCTTTTCCAAGAGAGCTTGCACAGATGGTAACATCTTTGATCCCCATATTGTGGACTTCCTGCATAACCATGTTTACGACCAGATCTCCATCACGGAAATGATGGTGGAAACCAAGTGTCATACCATCGTGAGCGCCACATTTTACAAGGGCTTCGTGGATGGAACTTACCATTTTGCTGGTATCATGGTTCATCACTACTTTTGTAATGGGACCCTGTTTCTGAAATTCTGTGTTATCTTTGTAATAATTTCCCTGAAAATCAGTTTCAGGTTTTCCATGTTTCCTGATGTGTTGTGTGCCTCCATGATGCCGTAAGACATGGTGCCCTTTCTTGCTTCAGATTTCTCTGCTTTTTTTCCAGTGAGTGCTTCCACTTTGGCTGCTTCTGCTTCCGGTACGATCTCTGTTCCATTTACCAGATATGCGCCGCCATCATATAACTTTACCATAATGTATTCGCTCCTTTTTCTTTTTTCACGATGTTTGTTCTTCGTGATTTTATTGTATCGCATCCAAAGCATTCTGACTAATTGCCAAAATGAATGCTGTTATAACTTTTTGTGAAAATAAATAAGGACAAAAATAACTAATCTTATAAAGAAATGTTGACAGAAATTCATTACTATTTTATAATTTTCTCATAACTACGAAGGAGGTATGAATAATGAAAAAATTCAAAAAACTTTTGGTTTGTATGCTTGCAGTTATGATGCTTATTTCATCTGCGATTCCGGTTTCTGCGGCCACCCGCCCGGCGATCCCGACCTTAAGAAGTGCACAGATGACCAGTAGCGGACGTATGTCTCTCAGCTGGAAATCTGTAAGTAATGCAAATGGATACAAAGTTCGGATCTATAACTGCAGAAAAAAGAAAGCATCTTCCATTCATCTCAGTGGAAGGTACAACAACAACTATTATACAAACAAAAGTGCGAACACAGCTTATCTTGTATCCGTATACAGCTACAGATGGGTAAATGGACAGCGAATTTACAGTATCGATTCGGATGCATTTGTATGCACCCCAAGAACATTAACTACTGTATCAAGCACAGCATCAACATTGACAGTTAAATGGTCCAAGCTTTATGGAATCAGTGGATATTATGTTTATAAATCTACCAGTTCCAATTCCGGTTACAAACGTTATGCAACTTTATCTGCCAATGCAACTTCTGTAAAAGTCAAAAGTTTAACTTCCTCAGGCAACACTTATTTCTATGTTGTGCCATACAGAGTTTATAAAGGAAAAAGATATACTTTTCCTCATAACATTTACCGTATGTATACAAGATATTATTATTACTAAATAACTGATATTCAGAAAGCAAAAAGCTTCCCTGCCAGAAGTAACTCTGGCAGGGAAGCTTTTTTTGTGTATTTTTATTCTTTTCCGTTTTTATTCTTTTCCGTTGAAACAATATGTACATATATTATCCGGATCGATTCCAATGGATTCCAGAAGATCGTCCAGTCTGTGATAGCGAAGGCTGGTAAAATTCTGCATCTTACAGATATCCTGCACCATCTGCTCATATTTCTCTGTATGCGGATCTGCATATTCATCCAGGACTTCCTGCGGACAGTTCGGTCCTTCTCTCTTCTCGATGACCTGACGTGCGATCAGCTCCATCTCGGATTTGGAGCGAGAGAAGTTTAAGTATTTACATCCGTACATGATCGGCGGGCAGGCAGGACGAACGTGAACTTCCTTCGCACCGCTACGGTACAGGAATTCGGTTGTCTCACGAAGCTGGGTACCACGTACAATGGAATCATCAATGAGAAGAAGTTTCTTGTCCTTGATCAGCGCACGTACCGGGATCAGTTTCATTTTCGCGATGAGGTTACGCTGATTCTGATTGGTTGGCATAAAAGATCTCGGCCAGGTTGGTGTATATTTAATGAATGGTCTTGCATAAGGAATACCGGATTCATTTGCATATCCGATGGCATGGGCAATGCCGGAATCCGGAACACCTGCTACAATATCCGGGTGAACAGAATCTCCGTCTCTCTTTGCAAGCATGCTTCCGCAGCGATAGCGCATCTCCTCTACATTTACACCTTCATAAGATGCTGTCGGATATCCGTAGTAAACCCAGAGGAAAGAACAGATCTTCATTTTCTTTCCAGGCTCAACCAGAGTTTTAACTCCGTCTGCTGTTACAAATACGATCTCTCCGGGGCCAAGTTCCTTATAATCTTCGTAACCCAGATTAATATAGGCATGACTCTCAAAGGACAGACAGTAGGACCCCTCTTTGTGGCCAATCTCCACCGGAGTTCTGCCCATCTTGTCCCGGGCTGCATAAATTCCGTCTTTTGTCATGAGAAGCAGCGTCATGGAGCCGTCGATCAGACCCTGGACATACTGGATACCCTCCACAAAATTGTCCTTTTCACAGATCAGGGCAGCGATCAGCTCTGTCACATTGACAGTTCCGTTGGTCATCTCCTGAAAATGTACCTTGGTCGTATCATACATCCGCTGCAGAAGTTCATCATAATTGTTGATCTTTCCCACAAAGGTAAGGGCAAAGCTTCCAATCCTGGAACTGAACAGAAGGGGCTGAGGTTCATAATCAGAAATACATCCGATTCCCATATTTCCCTTCATGGAACCCACATCCCCGTCAAATTTTGTACGGAAAGGTGTGTTTTCAATGTTGTGGATGGCACGGTCAAATCCATGTTCTCCGTAAACAGCCATACCGCCGCGGCGTGTTCCCAGATGAGAATGATAATCCACTCCGTAAAAAAGTTCCAGTACGCAGTCGCTTTTCGATGCTACTCCAAAAAATCCGCTCATAATGTGCTCCTCTCTGCTTCCATAGTGTTAACGATTCCTGTCATCGTTCGTACATCCATAATCGCTACCAGTATAGCATAAGAGAACGGAAAATAACAATCAATTCAGCGGATATTCCTGCTTTTTCAGAATAAATTATAATGATATTAGCCGGATTTATAAAAGCAGAAAACATTTTCTGTATGTGACAGAAGTTCCGTCAGTTCCAGAGTGCGATAAACAGATTCAGGTAACCGGCAAAAGTCAGCCATGCCAGATATGGGATCATCAGGTACGCAGCGTTCCGGGAAAATTTCCCGAATGTACGGATGCAGCCGTACACAAGTCCCCACAAAAAAATAAGCCAGAGAAACGCAAAACCATACCATCCCGCTCCAAAGAAGAAAAACGGCCACAGGAAATTCACGGCAAGCTGAATCCCGTACAAGGCAAGAACCCTGTCCCTGTCTCTGCTTTTTGGTCTGGATGCGATCAGGAAAGAAGCAATTCCCATCATGATAAAAAGGATCGTCCATACAACAGGGAACAGCCATCCAGGTGGTGATAAGGGCGGCTTATTTAATTTTGCAAATACCTTCATTCCATTTCTGGTAAAAAATCCGGAAACAACTCCTGTTGCCAGGGGCACTGCAATACAGGTGATCAGTTTTCTGGTATCTTTTTTCAAAAATATTCTCCTTTCTGCTCTGGGAAAATCTGAGGACAACATTCGTTTTCTCTGTTTATTATATTTCGGAATACCGGTTTCTATACAATTACACAGAAAAAAGAAACAGCTCTGTTTTTATTCTTTTCAGATTGTTTAAATGCCTTGATTCTTTGACAAATATACGTTTTTTATTATTCCTGAGTGATTCCTTTGAACTCGTAACCAGCCTCTTTGATCACCTCTTCGACTTTTGCCTCGTCAACTTTCTCAGGTACTGTAAATACAGTCGTTCCGTTCTCGTGGGAAGATACCACGTCCTCTGCACCGAAAGCCGCCTGGATTGCTTTGTTTACGTGTGCCTCACAGTGTCCGCACATCATTCCTTCTACCTTTACTGTTACTTTTACCATTGTTTTGTTCTCCTTTTCTTCTTTTTTATCTGTTCACGGAAAGCGCCATACGACGATAGGTATGTCTCGCTCCACGGATGACTTTGGAATAAGCGGTAATATTTTCCGGAATGGCAATACCCGTATAACCGGAATCTCCCAGATGATGGATATCTGTTCCCGCCATCTTACACATGAGGGCTATCTGCCGGATCGTCTCTGCATCCGCCCCCTCCTGGGATGTCCCGATACTGGTCATGGTCAGCACATTATGACTGTGGGCCACGGCTGCCAGGCTCCTTATGTATTCCATCGTAATGCCGGGAACCGTTCCAGGTGCCGGAAACAGCACAATATCCGCTCCTGCCCCGATAAATTCCTCCACATCTTTTTCCGTGATAATATGCTCTCCGGCTTCACTTAAAATGCCGGATGCGTGCATCTTACCCGCTGCCAGAATCAGTTTGTCTCCCAGCTCACATTTCAGTGTTTTCAATGTATCGGTAATGGCCTGATTGGAAACACCGTTACCGGGATTTCCGGTAAGAAGTACCATATCCACGCCCATTTCACAGGCTTTTACAGCATTTTTCAATGTCGCCATCCGTCCCGGAGACATTTTCCACATATTATCCGGATCTTCTCCTTCATATCCACTTTCTACCGGCTCCAGGTTGATACCAATCATCCGCCCGGTAAGGCGCTTTAATTCCCGCACCCGTTCTTCCGGTTTCACATCCGGCAATCCCTGAATGATCGGGTTCTCTACATCAAAAATATTTAAAAGCAGAATATCTGCCCCAAGAGAAGCGGCTACTTCCGCATTGGTCACATCTCCAAACAGCGGCAATACCGTACCGATCGTCTCGCAGGCCAACGTTCTTCCTTCATTGGCTCCGATGCTGTACAGCCAGTCTTCCTTTGTAAAAGCTTTCACATCCGACGCCGTGCAGTCCAGAAGTCTTTTTCCCATTAGAAAGTTCCTCCTTTTTCTCTCGCTTCTTTATAGATCTGACAGGCTGCACTGTTAGGGCAGCTGTCTACATTGCATTCATAATCTGTCAGTTTCCATGTTCCGTCCGACAATTGCTCATATTCACAGCAGACGGTTCTCGTCTCATTGGTGGTCCGGCAGAAGCCGTTTATAAATTCTTCTCTGATCACTTCCATAAAACCTCCCTGAAATTTTATTATACCGCATTCAGTTTTACATGCAAAGCGGATATTTTGTCATACTTGCTTTTTCTTTCCAAAATGGAGTATGATAAAAATCATAATTACATGGAGGAGTTTTTTATGATTTTTTACTATTATCTGATTGTTGTCAATATACTGGCATTTTTGCTGATGGGTGTTGACAAATCCAAAGCAAAACACCATCGCTGGAGGATTCCGGAGAAAACCCTCTTTCTTTCTGCCATCATCGGTGGTTCTGCTGGTGCCATTCTTGGCATGTACACGTTTCATCACAAGACGAAACACTGGTATTTCGTCGCAGGCATGCCGCTGATTCTCGTGATTCAAATATCCCTTGGATGCTGGTTTTTCTTAAAATAAATGATCTCCGGCCACAGTTTTCTCTTGAAAAATGTAGATGTATCTATTATTATCATTATAAATGCACACGTTTCATAAGAGGTACTAATAATGGATATCAATTACGAACTTTATAAAGTATTTTACTATGTCGCTATTTCCTTAAGCTTCTCCGAAGCTTCCCGGAAACTTTTTATCTCCCAGTCGGCGGTCAGCCAGTCCATCAAAGTGTTGGAGAAAAAGCTGAACCAGCCCCTTTTCATCCGCAGTACCAAAAAGGTACAGCTGACCCCGGAAGGCGAGATTCTGCTGCGTCACATTGAACCTGCCATGAATCTCATCAAGCGCGGTGAAATGCAGATTCTGGAGACCGGCTCCCTGGGAGGAGGACAACTCCGCATCGGTGCCAGTGACACCATCTGCCGCTATTTTCTGGTCCCCTATTTAAGCCGGTTTCATAAAGAATACCCAAACATTCACATTAAAGTCACCAATCAGACCTCCATTGGATGTGTGGATCTGCTGGAAAGCGGTACCGTGGACCTGATTTTCACCAACTATCCGAACTCCCGCCTGGGACACGGATGCCATATTCAGTTTATCAAAGATTTCCACGACTGCTTTGTGGCCAGCCGGAAATATTATGGAGAATTGGAGCATCAGACCCTCTCTTTAAAAGAACTGCTGACTTATCCCATTCTCATGCTGAACCGGAACAGTACCACCAGTGAGTTTCTGCATTCTTTGTTCCAGCAGCAGCAGCTGGATCTGGTACCCGAAATTGAACTTAGCTCCAACGATCTGCTCATCGACCTTGCCACCATCGGTCTTGGCATTGCTTTTGTACCGGACTTCTGTGTCCAGCATAATGCCGGCGATTTGTTCCAGATTCCACTGAAAACCGAACTTCCTGTCCGGCAGCTGGCAATTATTCATAACGAACAAATGCCTGTCAGCAATGCAGCCAGACAGTTTATGAGCTACTTCGAAAAACCTCAGTCCTGATTCAGGCCATTCCAGAACTCTGTCAGATACCCGCTCAGCTCCTGCAGCCTGCAGCGGGCATGCTCTGACCACTCTCTTGGGAAAAGATTCTGATAGGAAGTATTTCCAAATCGTTCGTCCAGCAGAAGAATCACTCCCCGGTCTTCTGTGGTTCTGATCACTCTTCCCGCTGCCTGCAATACTTTGTTCATTCCTGGATATTGGTATGCATAAGCAAATCCATCCATTCCCCTGCGATCAATTTCCCTTTCCCGGCACACCTGGGGAAGCCCGGTTCCGATAATCATGGCTCCTACCAGACGTTCTCCTGTCAGATCAATCCCCTCTGAAAAAATACCACCCATAACACAGAATGCCGCCAGGCTCTCCTCCCGCTCTTCCTCAAAAAGCCTCAGAAATGCTTCCCGCTCTTCTTCTTTCATATCCCCACTCTGTCTCTCACACCGAAAATTTCCCCGCTGCTTACATTTTTCATAAACAGCTTCCATCAGCCGATAAGAGGGAAAGAACACCAGATAATTTCCTTTATGATTCTCCGCCGTCTGACAGATATAGTCTGCCATTCTTACATATTCCTGTTCCCCTCGCCTGGTATACCGGCTGCTCACATCCATTCCGATGAGCAAAAGCCTCTGCGCCTGCTCAAAAGGAGACTGGGCATAGACCGCATAATCCTCCTGATCTCCCGTAAGCAGGGCTTTATAGTAATTCACCGGAAGCAGCGTAGCGGAAAAGAAAACTGTACTGTTTCCCCGATCCAGACAGTTTCTCAAATTTTCAGAAGGGCACACACAGTAGAGATGGAGCACAAATCTCCCATCTTCCTGAATTTCCATATAAATTTCATAATTTTCATCCAGCCGGTCACAGGTATCCAGAAAGCACTGCATCTGAAACCAGAAATCTGTCAGTGTCTTTCTTAAATTTTCTTCTATGGACTGTTCCAGTATATGGTTCAACTCCTCTGTGAGCTGC
>ERZ857775.1502-NODE-1502-length-26840-cov-3.558634_pt1 | contig 26840 bp, 14 predicted proteins | sample MGYA00519698_ERZ857775 | MGnify/ENA primary metagenome ERZ857775 (study PRJEB31778, sample SAMEA3449363) | human gut metagenome | biome: human gut; feature: human-associated habitat; material: faeces | place: United Kingdom | collected 2010/2012 ...
GCGAAGCGATCCCGGCCTGCGACATTCTCAACCCGGCAGCCGCCGACGCCGCGCGACGCCGCGCGCTCAGCGCCCCGGCAGGCCATTACAGCCGCGAGCTGGGCGCACAGCACTCCTACTACGAAGAACCCGACACCGATCGCACGGCGGGCTGCATCCGCGACGTGGAGCACGCCTATTTCCGCGACGGCGGACTGGCCGTGCTGACGGGCAACATCGCCCGGCAGGGCTGCGTCGTCAAAACCGCCGGCGTGGACGAAAAACTGTTCGTCTTCCGCGGCCCGGCGCGCGTTTACGAATCGCAGGAGCAGGCCATGAACGGCATTCTCGCCGACGAGGTGCAGCCGGGCGAAGTGGTCGTCATCCGCTACGAAGGCCCCAAGGGCGGCCCGGGCATGCAGGAGATGCTCTACCCCACGTCGTACCTCAAGTCGAAACACCTCGACAAGGCCTGCGCGCTGATCACCGACGGGCGTTTCTCGGGCGGAACCTCGGGGCTATCGATCGGCCACGTCTCGCCGGAAGCCGCCTCGGGCGGAGAGATCGCCGTCGTCCGCACGGGCGATGAGATCGAGATCGACATCCCCGGCCGCTCGATCCGCCTCGCGGTCGACGACGCGGAGATCGCCGCCCGCATGGCCGCACAGGAACGCTTCCGCCCCGCCGGCCGCGACCGCCGCGTTCCGGCGTCGCTGCGCGCCTATGCCCGGCTGGTCAGCTCGGCCGACAAAGGCGCCGTACGTATCGTCGACGATAACGAAGAATAAAAAAACGGACCCGCAATGAATACCTCTCAAACACTCCGTCCCGAAGAGCGACGCGCGGCCTCCGATCCCTCGATGACGGGATCGAAGGCCCTGATCGAATCGTTTCTCCAAGAGGGCGTCGAAACCGTTTTCGGCTATCCCGGAGGCGCGATCATCCCCGTCTACGACGCGCTTTACGACTACCGCGACCGCCTGCGCCACATCCTCGTGCGCCACGAGCAGGGCGCCGTGCACGCCGCACAGGGCTATGCCCGCGTCAGCGGCCGCGTCGGGGTCTGTCTGGTGACCTCGGGTCCCGGCGCCACGAACACCGTGACGGGGCTGGCCGACGCGCTGATGGACTCCACGCCGCTGGTGCTCGTCACCGGACAGGTCGGCTCCGCGCTGCTGGGCACCGACGCCTTTCAGGAGACCAATTTCGTCGGCATCACGCAGGCCGTCACCAAGTGGAACTGCCAGGTCAAGCGCACCGAGGACATTCCCGCGGCCATCGCCAAGGCCTTCTACATCGCCCGCTCGGGCCGTCCGGGTCCCGTCGTGGTCGACATCACCAAGGACGCACAATGCGGAACAGCTCCGTTCCGCTACGAAAAAATCACCTCGATCCGCAGTTACCTCCCCGCGCCCGCACCCGACGCGGAACGCATCGCCGAAGCCGCACGGCTGATCGACCAGGCCCGCCGTCCGCTGGTCATGGTGGGCCAGGGCGTCATCCTGGGCAACGCCGAAGCCGAGCTGCGGGCACTGCTCGACAAGAGCGGCATGCCCGCCGCCTCGACCCTGCTGGGTCTCTCGGCCCTGCCGACCGACCATCCGCAAAACGTGGGCATGCTGGGCATGCACGGCAACTACGGACCCAACATCAAGAATCAGGAGTGCGACCTGCTCGTGGCCGTGGGCATGCGTTTCGACGACCGCGTGACGGGGAATCCCGCGCATTTCGGCGCCAACGCCAAGGTGATCCACCTGGAGATCGACCCCGCGGAGATCGGCAAGATCATCCCGGCCGACGTGGCGGTCGTGGGCGATGTGAAACGCTCCCTGCCGCTCATCACCGAGCGTATCCGCAAACGCGACCACAGCCAATGGATCGCCGGATTCCGCGCCTGCGACCAGATCGAATACGAAGCCGTCATCCGCAAGGCCGTGCATCCCGCCGAGGGGCGTATCCGCATGGGCGAGGCGGTCGCCGCCGTGGCCCGGGCTTACCGCAACGACGCAGTGCTGGTGACCGACGTAGGCCAGCAGCAGATGAACGCCGCACGCTATTTCGGATTCCGCCGCACGCGCAGCGTGGTCACCTCGGGCGGTCTCGGCACGATGGGATTCGGACTTCCGGCGGCCATCGGGGCCAAGTTGGGCGCCCCCGACCGCGAAGTCGTCCTTTTCGCCGGCGACGGCGGCCTGCAAATGACCATTCAGGAGCTGGGCACGATCTTCCAGTCGAAGATCCCCGTGAAAATCGTCCTGCTGAACAACTCGTTCCTCGGCATGGTGCGCCAATGGCAGGAGCTGTTCTACGACCGCCGCTACTCCTTTACGGAGATGGTCAACCCCGATTTCGGGCTGATCGCCCGCGGCAACGGCCTTTCGTACCGCTGCGTCGAACGGCGCGAGGAACTCGACGAGGCCATCGCCGCCATGAAGGCCTCCGAAGGCGCCTTCCTGCTGGAGGTGCGCGTCGAGGGCGAAGAGAACATTTTCCCGATGGTCCCGGCGGGCGCCCCGGTATCGGAAATCCGGTTCGAATAAAACGAAACAGCGTATGGAACAGGAATACATCATCACCGTGTTTTCGGAGAACAAGGTGGGCCTGCTGAGCCAGATCACCACCGTCTTCACCTGCCGCGACGTGAACATCGAGAGCCTCACGACCTCGGAATCGGCGTTGCAGGGCATCCACAAATTCACCATCGTGGTCCGCACCACACCCGATCAGGTCGACAAACTCGTGCGGCAGGTCGAGAAGAAGATCGACGTGCTGAAGACCTTCGTCTACACCCCCGACGAGGTCGTGCAGCAGGAGATCGCCCTCTACAAGGTGACCCGCAGCCGGGGCGTCGAACAACTCGTCAGGGAACACAACGTCCGCATTCTGGAGATCGACGAGGACTACATCGTCGTCGAGAAAACCGGCCACAAGGCCGACACGCAGGCGTTGTTCCGCCTGCTGCAACCCTACGGCGTACAGCAGTTCGTGCGCAGCGGCACGGTGGCCATCATCAAGTCGCGGCGCGAGCTGCTGAACGAGTACCTTGAAGAAATCGACCGTTTAAGGGCCGAATCCGATGAAGAAGGGAGCAAAAGCGAAAAATAACTTTCAGAACATATAACAAACTAAAAATCACGAAAACCATGGCAAAGATCAATTTCGGCGGCGTCGAAGAGAACGTCGTAACCCGCGAGGAATTTCCTCTGGAAAAAGCGCTCGAAACACTCAAGGACGAGACCATCGCCGTCATCGGCTACGGCGTGCAAGGCCCCGGACAGTCGCTCAACCTGCGCGACAACGGATTCAGGGTCATCGTGGGCCAGCGCGAAGGCTCCGCGAGCTGGGACAAGGCCGTAGCCGACGGCTGGGTGCCGGGCCAGACGCTTTTCGGCATCGAGGAGGCCGCCGAGCGCGCCACGATCATCCAGTACCTGCTCTCCGACGCCGGGCAGATCGCCGTATGGCCTTCAATCAAAAAGCACCTCACGCCGGGCAAGGCCCTCTATTTCTCCCACGGCTTCGGCATCACCTACAAGGAGCGCACGGGCATCGTGCCCCCGGCCGACGTGGACGTGATCCTGATCGCCCCGAAAGGCTCGGGAACCTCGCTGCGGCGCATGTTCCTCCAGGGCCGCGGACTCAATTCGAGCTATGCGGTGTTCCAGGACGCCACGGGCCGCGCCTTCGAACGCGTCGTGGCGCTGGGCATCGGCGTGGGTTCGGGCTACCTGTTCGAAACCGACTTCAAGCGCGAGGTCTACTCCGACCTCACGGGCGAGCGCGGCACGCTGATGGGCGCCATCCAGGGCATCTTCGCCGCCCAGTACGACACGCTGCGCGCCAACGGCCACACCCCCTCGGAGGCCTTCAACGAAACGGTCGAGGAGCTGACCCAGTCGCTCATGCCGCTGGTCTCGGAGAACGGCATGGACTGGATGTACGCCAACTGTTCGACCACGGCCCAGCGCGGCGCGCTGGACTGGTGGAAGAAGTTCCGCGACGCCACGAAGCCCGTCTTCGAAGAGCTGTACAGGGAGGTGGCCGCCGGCAACGAGGCCCAGCGTTCGATCGACCTGAACAGCAAACCCGACTACCGCGAGAAGCTCAACGAGGAGCTGCGCGAGATGCGCGAAAGCGAGATGTGGCAGACCGGCGCCGTCGTGCGCAAGCTGCGTCCCGAAAACAACTGACACAAGGCAAGGTCCTGAAAAAGGCCGGCGGCAGCAGTCGCCGGCCTTTTTCGCGCAATTCGGTTTTGCACCCGTTCAATTTTTATGTATCTTTGCCTGCCGGAACACCGACAATCCAAACAAAACTACTCAATATGTACAGCCATGACAACCGGGTGGTCATCACCCTCGACGCCGGCGGCACGAACCTCGTTTTCGGCGCCATGCAGGCCAACAAATTCATTGTGGAGCCGATCACCCTCCCGTCGCATGCCGAGAACCTCGACAAATGCCTCGCGACAATGGTCGAAGGGTTCCAGGCCGTCATCGACCGTCTGTCCGAAAAACCCGTAGCCATCAGTTTTGCATTCCCCGGCCCGGCCGACTATCCGAACGGCATCATCGGCGGTTATCTGCCCAACTTCCCGTCGTTCCGCGAAGGCGTGGCGCTGGGTCCGTTCCTCGAAGCGAAATTCGGCATCCCGGTATACATCAACAACGACGGCGACCTGTTCGCCTACGGCGAGGCGCTGGGAGGCGCCCTGCCCGAGGTCAACGCCCGGCTCGAAGCGCTGGGAAGCCCGAAGAAATACAAAAACCTCGTCGGCTACACCTTCGGCACGGGACTCGGCGTGGGCCTTGTGATCGACAACCGGCTGAACCGCGGCGACAACTCATGCGTCGAGACGTTCTGCCTGCGTCACAAGAAAATGCCCGAAATCATCGTCGAGGACGGGGCGTCGATCCGTGCCGTGAAACGCGTCTACGGCGAAGCTTCGGGCGACGTGAACCACACCTTCGAACCGAAAGATATCTGCGAAATCGCCGAGGGTAAACGCCCGGGAGATGTCGAGGCCGCGAAGAAGGCTTTTGCCGAAATGGGCGAGATCGCCGGCGACGCCATGGCTACGGCCGTGACGCTGGTGGACGGCCTGATCGTCATCGGCGGCGGCATCACGGCGGCCCGCAAATGGATCATGCCCAGCCTGCTGAACGAGCTGCGTTCGAAGATGCACCAGCTCAACGGCAACGAGTTGAACCGCGTGCAGATGAAGGTTTACGATCTGGACGACGAGACGGAGTTCCGCGAATTCGCCAAGGGCGCGCAGCGGCCCCTGAAAGTCTACGGCACGGACCGCTACGTGGCCTACGACCCGCAGAAACGCATCGGCGTGACCATTTCGAAACTCGGCGCGAGCCAGGCCATTTCGGTCGGAGCATACGCTTTCGCCTTGAGCCAGCTCGACACGGAAAACGCATAAAATAGATCGACCATGTATAAATTTCAACCGATTCTGAAATCCCTGATCTGGGGCGGCGAGAAGATCGCCCCTTACAAGGGAATCGCCACCGACCAGCGCAACATCGGCGAAAGCTGGGAGCTTTCGGGCGTCAAGGACAACGAGTCCGTCGTCGCCGAAGGCCCCGAAGCCGGGACATCGCTCCCGGAACTGATCGCCCGTCACGGCGCGGCGCTGTTGGGCAAAGCCAACTACGGGCGTTTCGGCGAGGAGTTCCCACTGCTGATCAAGTTCATCGACGCCCGGCAGGACCTCTCGATCCAGGTGCACCCGAACGACGAGCTGGCATGGGAACGCCACAAATCCAAGGGCAAGACCGAAATGTGGTACGTGGTGTCGGCGGATAAGGACGCGCACCTGCGTTCGGGCTTCTCGAAGCAGGTAACGCCGGCCGAGTACGAGGCCAGCGTCGGGGACAACACCATCACGGACATCCTGGCCGACTACAAGATCGCACCGGGCGACGTATTCTTCCTGCCCGCGGGACGTGTGCACTCGATCGGCGCGGGGTCGTTCATCGCCGAAATCCAGCAGACCTCGAACATCACCTACCGCATCTACGATTTCAACCGCCGCGATGCCAACGGCAACACCCGCGAACTGCACACCGAACTGGCGAAGGGCGCCATCGACTACACCGTGCTGCCCGATTACCGGACGCATTACGAGCCGGCGCAGGACACGCGCGTGGAGCTGGTGTCGTGCCCTTATTTCACCACGTCGCTCTACGATCTGACCCGCCCCGAGACGCTCGACCTCGCGTCGCTCGACTCGTTCGTCGTGGCGATTTGCATCGAGGGCCGCGGTACGCTCACCGACGACAGCGGCGCAGCGGTTCCGGTGCACCAGGGCGAAACGGTCCTGATTCCGGCTTCGGCCCGTTCGCTCGCCTTCACGCCCGACGGCGGCATGAAGATTCTGACAAGCTGGATCGGCTGATCCGCCTCTTCGGCTCAACGAAAAAAACTCCGGCCTGCGAAAATGCAGGCCGGAGTTTTTCGTTACGGCAAGCCGGAATTACTCCGTCTTGAACCACGCCTTCGTGTCGTAGGTCGCTCCTGCACCCGTCTTCACCACCGAAGCGTCGACCGGGAAATACCCCTTCGCCGCATCCATCGAAGAGAACGGAGCTTCCACGCCGTCGCCCATCTGGTTGTTTGCAGGCGTGTAGCTTCCGGTATGCTTCGCCGACCAGAAATTCGTATCGCTGACCGGCGCGGTGTAGAGGTAATTATAGGTTACCTCCGCCTTGTCAGCCGTAAATCCAGCCGTGTCATACACACCCGTCAGATAATTTTTCGCGGTAACACCGGTATAATACCCGACATTCTTGGTCACGGTCAGCCCTGCGAGGACATAAGCCCGGATCATAATGTTCGGCTGGTAAATGTTATAAATCGTATTGTTCGTCACCTCGACCTGAAGCCGGGTCGTCTGGAATGCCTGCGACCTGTCCCCGCAGTTGATCAGGTAGTTCTGCAAAGGCGTTTCGGCATAGAAGACATTATTCTCCAAACGGATCGACTGCTGCGTATAGGCTCCTTTCGATTTGGTCGAATAGAACGGCTTGTTGGCGACGGTCATCTTCACGATCGAATTCCCGAAATAGACACTCTTGAAATTCTGCGTATTGTGCGAATCGTAAACCACATTGTAGGCGGCATCCACGGTACAATCCTCGACATGCAGCGTCGGATCATAGGTGGCATTGGTCGTCGTAAAGAGGTTGTAATTGCCCGAAGCCGCGATATGCAGGTTCTTGAAAGCCGCATTGTACTTGCAACGCAGTTCCGGCCCGGAGATCGTCGCCTGCGCACGTTCGGGATAACGGCCGATCAGCACGATGTCGCCCATATTGATCGACGCGCCCGAAATCGTGAACGACAGATCGGCAGCATCGGAGTTGTCGACGAAAATCAAACCTCCGGCCGTAATGATCGCAGCGGTCAGTTCGGAGGGCTTGAGCAGCTGCGCTTCCGGATAGACCGTCTTATTGATCGTCAGGTCGCCCAGCGCGATGTCTTTCCCGTCCTGATAATCCTGGTAGTAGTCCGCCTCGGCGGTAACGGGAGCCTCCGCCGTCGTGTTCCCGACGCTTGCCACCTCGCTCGTCAGATCGCCGGCATAGGCGACCACGTAGATCGTATAGGCCGTATTGGCTTCGAGATTCCCGACCGTCACGCCCGTACCCGTACCGGCCGTGCCTTCGGCAAGGACCCTGGCGGCGTCGGGAGCCGCTTCCGTCGATTTGAGGCAGAGGTATTTCCAGCCGTCGGCATTGGCCGAGGGCGCAACGTCGAAGGTCAGCGCCGACTGCGTGGGTTCGACCGTCGCGGAGTTGGTCACCGCAACCGTCGGAGCGGCGGGAGCCGTTCCAGTGCTCTCGACCTGGATTTTGGCCACCGTCGAAAGCCCGCCGGCCGCAAAGGCCTCGACCGCCACGTCCTTCGACGTGTCGGCCGTGGCGCGGGTCACGGCTGCGGGGGCCGTCACGATCAGTTCGGCCCTCTCATCCACGGCATCGGTCAGGCGTGCCGACCAGCCCTCGGGAGCCGACAGTTTCACCTGCTCGACACCTCGGATCTCCACCACGAAACGTTTGGTGGCCCCGGCGTCGAACGTCTGCACACCCTCGGTCGGCGTGACGATCCGGCAGAAGAAATCGCTCACGATCGGAATGCGCAGTTCCTCGCCGCCGAGCAGCCTGATATAGAGGTCGCCGCCGTCGACCTTCACCTCCTCGAAGAACTTGTCGGTCACCGTACCCGAGCCGATGGCCTTGACGGGCTGCCCCTTGGTGTCCTTCACATTTTCGAAGGAGGTGCCGCCGTCGTAGCTCACCTGCCAGTAGCCGGTGGCCTCGTCGATGCGGAACCGGGGCGTCGTGCCGTCCTCGGCCACGGCCTTCACGCCGAGCGAGGTGAACGTGGCTCCGTTGTCGGTCGACACCTGCCACTCGCCCTTGTCGTTGATCGAGACGATCGGAATCACGGCCTCGGCCTCGCTGCCCTGCACCAGTTCGATGGTCTCGCCGTTGGTCAGCGTGATGAGATATTTGCCATCGGAGGTCTCGACCTTGGAGATCGTGGCGCCGCCGTAGAGTTTCTGCAACGCCTCGATGTTGCCGTTCAGCGCGTCGACCTGCGTTTCGAGCGCCTGCACGCGGCTCTTCAGGTCGTCGATCGCATCCCACAGGTCGTCGTTGTTGTCGCACGACTGGAAAACCGCAGCCAGCGCGACGAAGATCAGGATCAGATACTTTTTCATAATATGTTTGGTTTTATTCTATTTCAATGAATTGAGCCATGCGGGGACATACCCTAACCGCTGGCGCAGCTGCGCTTCGTAGAGCGACAGCGGCTCGACGGCCGCGCCGTTGCTTTCGAGGTATTTCACCTGTTCGGCGCTCTCGTCGAAGGTGACCGCCGCGCCGTGGAATCCGACGATGATCGGCGGCATGGTCTTCCACCACTTGTCCGAGGAGAGCCACCACTTGAACGGTTCGGCCCCGAAATCGTGCGCCGCACGCGTGGCGTTCAGATTCCAGATCGTCAGGTCGCCCAGGTGGTTGGGCACGTTGGTTTCGTCGCCGCCGAAACGCCATTGCACGAATCCGCCCGTGCAGCGGTCGACGAGCGTGGCGCGCGGCTGCCTGGAATGCGACTCGAAGAAGGCGTCGTCACCCCACGTGTTGTTCCACAGCACGGCCCCCAGCGAGGTGTTCGACACACCCGAGGCGTGGTACTGTCCGGCGTTTTCGAAATACCCCGTGCTCGTATAGGGCGGCGAGACAGCCTGCCCGCGGCTGCGGTCGCAGACCTTGCCGATGAAGATGCGCGACGAGGACTGCGAGCGCACGCCCGAGTGGCCGCGGTTGCCGCTGATCTCGATGTCGTAGGCCGAGCAGTTGGCGCTCGACACGATCGACAACGCCTCGCTGACGCCCCTGAAATCGACGCGGCGAATCCACGAATCGGTCAGACGCATCATGTTGAGCGGCTTGTAGGCCCCGTCGTCCTCCCACGAAGCGTGGTGGCCGAAGTTCTCCTTCGAGCGGCCCTCGAACGTGAGGTCCTCGACACCGACATGTTCATAATGGGGGTATTTGCGGATTTTCCAGCCCCATTTGGCCTCCACGGCGTACATGATCGGTTCGGCGAAGGTCACGCGGTTGCCGCTTACGGAAGCCACCTGGTGATAGTCCTCGACCGTAATGGTCTGAATATCGGTCATGTTTCCCTCGACCCGGTGCGGCGCCAGCTCCTGCGCCACCAGCGTCGGGTCGTTGTTCGAAAGCGAAAGGCACACCCAGTCGCCCTTCCCGATGCCGGCCGCCGAAGCCACCTCCACCGAGAACGTGCCGCGTGCGGCGTCGCCCGTCACCGTCGTGAGGTCCGAAAGTCCCGAATTGTGCTTGATATTGATCATCATGGGCGACGACCACATCTGCTCCGAGTTGTTCGGCAGGTTGGGCGTGTCCATGACGAGCGTCGTCTTGCCGCGGCCCGCGCCCTTGAGCACGAAATACCCCCCGCGAATGAAAATCTCCTCGCTGCGGTTGTTCCCCTTCGAATCGGTGTATTTCTGGTTGGCGGAGGTTGGGTCCACCACGTTGTCGTCGTCGTTGTGGAGGACGAAACGCCCCTCGGGGAAGTAGATCACCGCCCGGGCATTGGCATTCGCGAGGTTCGCCCCGTCCGGAAAGTTTCAGCTCCTTGAGCAGCGCAGCCAACGCCCCGCGCGAGGACCTGACGCCCGTGGGATCGGCGCCGTAGTCGACGACGTTGTAAACCTTGTAACCCAGTCCCCAGACATCGGCCGGAGCCTCCTCGCCGTGCTTGTAACCGGCATACGAATAATCGAGCAGGACGTTATCCGCAGTTCCGGCCTTAAAATTCCGCCATGCCAGAGCGGCGTTGGCATGCACCTGCTCGTCGAGCAGCGTCACGTTCAGCGTGACGAGTTTCCGGTATTTCCTGTCCGAATAGACCGTCACCGAGACCGCCGCCTGCTGCGAAGCGGCGTCGAACGTCGCGGGAGCCTTGACCGTCAGCGTCGTCTCGCCAAGCACGGCCGTCCAGCCCGCAGGCGCGTCGATCACCGCCTCGGCGACGTTGTTCTGCACGACCTCGAAAGCCCGGGTCTCCCCGAGGCGGAAAGTCTCGTTGTCGGAAGCCGTCACCGTCAGTCCGAAATCGTCGAAGACGGGAAGCGTGAGTTTTTCGCCGTCGAGCAGTTCGACCGCCAAAAGTCCGGTCGTCGCGTCGTAAGTCACCGACTTGAAGGCCGAACTGTAACTGACGACGACCTTGTCGCCCAGCGCGTTGACGGGCAGCCCGTCCTGCAGCAGCGGCGTGTAGGTCGCCCCGCCGTCGAGGCTCACGAGCCACTCCCCGTCGGCCGAAACCTTCAGCTGCGGGGTGACGCCCTCGGCGCCGGGCTTATGGTCGCCGCCCGAAACGGGCCATGCCGAAACGTACTCTCCGCCGACCTTCAGCCGCTCGGAAGTGGCTCCGCCGTCGAGGCTCACGGTCCAGTAGCCCTCGGCGTCGATGCCCATGACGGGAACCAGCGCCTCGATCTTCTCACCGAGGATGACGGGCAGCCGGGTTCCGTCGCTCAACTCGATCTCGTACCCCTTTGCGTTGGGTTCGATCCCGACGATGATCGTCGACTCGTCCATCAACTTGTGGAGCGCCACGATGGAGGTGTTCACGCTGCCGATCTTCGCCTCCAGCGCAATCACCCGATCGCGCAGGCTCCCGATCTCGTCGCGGATGCCGTCGGTGTTCTCACACGATTGCAGCACAAAAGCCGAGGCCGCTGCAATCCACAAAAACAATTTATTCATATCCGATTGATTGTTAGTTATTCGTATCATAGGGAACCACGTCGGACAAGACGCCCTCGCGGAACCACACGTCGTCGTTGTCGCGCAGCAACACGGCCAGTTCGCGGCACAGCGCGGCGAACAGCGCGGGATGCTCCTCCGGCGCGAGGTTGTGCAGCTGGTAGGGATCGGCCGCATCGTCGAACATCAGCACGCGTTCGAGCGTCCCGTCGCGGCCGATGCGCAGCTCCATCGTATGCGTTGCGGTCTTCACGCCGCGCGCCTGGGCGAAGAAGCTGCGGACCAGGCCGTCGGCATCGCGCCCGCCGTCGAGGTTGCGCATGTAAAGGGCAGCGCGCGGGCGTTCGGGCTGCACGGCGTCCTGCCGCAGCACGGCCGAGTAGTCGCACCCCTCGACACTCGCGGGAACCCGCTCCCCGAGGCCCGCCAGCCCCAGCAGCGTCGGCATGATGTCGGGCGTCGAGAGCAGCAGATCGTCCACACGGTGCGGCACCCGCCCCGGATAGCGCACCAGAAAGGGAATGTTCAGCGACTCGCGCCAGATCGAGTTCTTGGGGTCGTCGGTCGAATGGCTGGTCATCGTCTCGCCGTGGTCCGAAGCGAAGACCACGATCGTGTTTTCCGTAAGCCCCGCCTTGTCCAGCGCAGCGAGCAGGCGGCCGAACTCACGGTCGATACCGCTCACGTTGGCGAAATAGTAACGCACGGCGGCGGCCTTGGCCATCGTCGTGTCGGCGTTGTCGCGCACGAGCAGCTCGGTCAGCGACTTGTCCTTGTAACGTTCATACCCCTCCAGGTCGCAGTCGTCGGTCGAAGCGTAAGGCGAATGCGGCGGATTCATGCCGATCATCATCAGGAACGGTTTTCCCGGATCGCGCACGCCGCCCTTGTTTTCGATATATTCGATGGCTTTCGAAACTTCGTGCCGCGGCGACCACTCGTCGACATCGTGACGGTTGCCGTCGGTATCCCAGTAATGGGGATGCTTGTGCACGTCGTAGGTGCCGTAGGAGTACCAGTAGTTGAACCCGTGGCGGCGTTCGGGCGGCGTGTAGGCGTCCCACTCGGGAACAGCGTCGCTGACGTAGGTTCCCGGACGCTGGGGGTTGTTCTTCGTCGGGAAGTCGGCGTGCAGCTTGCCGATGTAGGCGCAGTCGTAGCCCGCCGCCGAGAAGACGTCGCCGATACACTCGGCGTCCTCGCGCAGCGAACTTTCGGGACGCTCCGACATGCAGTTCAGCACCACGCCGTTCCGCTCGGGATACATGCCCGAAAGCAACATGCCCCGGTGGGGGCTGCTCACGGGGAAATTGCTCACCGCCTCGGTCAGCACCGTGGCTTCGCGGGCGAAGCGGTCGAGGTTGGGCGTTGCGACCGGATCGCCCTTCCACCCCACCTCGGCGGCGAACTCCGGATCGCTCCAGAACCCCAGCGAGGAGTTGCGATACTGGTCCGGAAATACGTAGATCACGTTGGGGCGCCCGGCCTCCGACTGCCCGCAGGCCGTCAGGGCGAGGCCCGCAAACGGAATTGCAATTCTAATTTTCAACATCGTGTCTTATTTCATTTCAATCAGGTTCACTTCGCGCGTCGCACCTTCGCGGCACGTGAAGATCAAAACGGTGTTTTCGCCCGCGGGTTCGATCCGGCACTCCGGTCTATCGTCTGCGGACTGCCAGCGGCCGCGGATCACGACCTTCAGCTGCGACTCTCCCGAGGGATTGTCGATCCACTTGCGGGAGTAGACGCTCCGCTCGGCGCGCCTGCCGTCGGCATCGAACACCTCGTCGCTCGGCCCCTCGTAGAAACGCAGGTCGGGGTCCGCAGCGCTCACCGTCAGCCCTTCGCCATCCCCGCCGATCATCACCAGCGAAGGCAGCGAAACGCTTTCCAGCAACCCCTCGCCCACCTTACCGGCCGCAAAAAGGGCATAGCCCGTAATGCCCGACAGCCTGTCGCGCAGGATATGCGCCGAGGCGTCGCGGCGCAGCACCTCGTAGGGAAGTTCCCGCGCGTAGCGGGCCGCCTCTTCGTCCGAAGCGTGCACGGCCAGCATGTATTCGTACCCGCCGCCGCTGACGGACCCGCTGCCGTGATCTATCCACGCCGTTGCGAAATTGTTCTGCGTCGGGGCGTCGGTCTCCTCGTCGAGCGAACGCTGAAGTGATTTCGAAACGACTACCCTACCTTTCGGCACGAAGTAAGCGTTGCGCAGGTTGTCGCGCAGGACGGCGCCGCCCGCAAGTTCGGCCCGGTAGGGGAACTGCGTCACCGCCTCGCCGTTCACGACGAGCGGATCGGCCCCGTCCGCCAGAAAATTCTGGAACAGCGTCGTATGCACACCGCCCTCGGCCTTGTTTTCGATGTCGGAACCCATACAGACGATGCGGTTGTCGAAGAAAAACCACGACTTGCGCGCCCGCAGCGAACCGTTGTATTTGTCGTGCTCGTGGAGTTCCATCGCGAACACCCCGTCGCGGCCCCTGTGGCTGACGCCTCCGGCGAAGGCCTCGTCGGAGAGGAGCATCTCCTCGTAGCCCGACGCGGTGTCGACGTTCCGGATATCGGCCTTCATCCGCTCCATCGGGATTTTGAGCGCCGTCGTCCCGGGAATGTGCCGCCAGTCCCAGCCCTCCTGCCGGAACCCGCTGCCGAAGGCGCTCACGGGATCGCCGTCTGCAAGCAGCTGCATGCTGCCGTGCGTCAGGTAGCGGCCGTAGTGGTTGGCTCCCTGGTAAATCTCCGCCGACCAGAGATAGCGGCTGTGGCCCGCGACGGTCACCAGCCAGTCGGCGCGCCGGTGCGACACCGAGGCATTGTAGCCGTAGACGCGGTTCCCCGCAGGCGAAGGTTCGGGAGCGAAGCCCTTTTCGGCGAACAGCCGCGTATAAGCGTCTTTTCCTTTGGCCACGCGCAGGTAGGCGGCGGCCAGCTCCGGGTCGATCTCCCCGCGGCCGTCGGGCGTACCCGCGACGGCCAGCCGGGCATAATGCCACGGGACCAGTTCTCCGCGGCCGTCGGGATGACGGCCCGAAAGGGCCAGCGGAAACGACCGCAGATTGCAGTAGAAGCGCATTTCGAGCAGCGCGCGTTTCAGAACGGCATGGCTTTCGGCGCTCACCGCGAACTGCGTCTTCGACAACAGCCACACGGCATTCACGGCCCCGCCGCTGAACCCGTCCACGGCATAGGCCGGGTAGTGACGCCGGTGGTGGAAGACCGTGCCGTCGCTCTTGAAGCAGGGCCCGGTCCCCTCGGTGACCTTATATCCGTTGTCGACCCAGCGGGAGAACGCCTCCAGCCAGGCCGCTTTCACCGGGGTGTCCGGGAGCATCACGATGCTCGCCAGACGGCCGACGAGCGAGGTGTTGAACGCGTCGATGTCCATCCCCGGCTCCGCCGGCGGAAGTTTCACCTCGCCCACGCCCGAAAACCACTCCATAGCCTGCTGCACGTCGTGTTCCAGCCCGGCGCGACGCAGCACGTCGCGCATGATGACGGGAGCCGTGTAAAAATTGCGCATGCTGTACCCCAGGTGGTGCAGGGTTCCCTGCGCACTTCCCGCGGCGAAGCCCTGATCCAGAAGATGCCGCGTCAGCAGCACATACATCCGCTCCAGCTCCGCCCGCTCGGCGGCGTCCGCAGCGGCATCGTGGGCCACGGCGACCTGGAACAGGAAGTCGTTGTATTTGCGCAGCGTCTGGCCGTTGTCGTTGAACAGTTTGCCGACATCGGGATGGCCCAGATTAATATAGGTCTCGGCATAGCGCACGAACCAGATCGGCTTGCCCCGAAGCGTCCCGTCGGAATTTTCCGCAATGCCGTATGCGTCGAAGCGTTTGCGCAGGGTCTTCATCGCCATCGGCTTCCGGCCTTCGAGCAGCAGTTCGCGCAGACGCCGTTCGACGGTCGCCATATCGCGCCGCTCCCCCTCACCGACCGCGGCGGGGAGTGCGGGCATCGGATTGCGCCACGATTGCAGCAGCGTGAGCCAGTGGCTCGTGGTCGCGGCGTTGATGAACGGCGCCTGGAAATCGGCCGTATGGTGCCGCACGTCTTGAAACGAGGAGAGAATCAGGTGGTCGAAATACAACTCGCCCCGTTCGACGCCCTCCGCCGTGACGACCAGCTCGTCCATCCCCTCCTCGGGCCGGCCCTGCATGTCGCGGTCGAAAGCCACCCATGCCCCGCGCCAGCCGGTGAACTCCAGTCCGTAGTCGAACCACGCGCAGGTGCGCCCCTCCTTGCGGAACTCGAAACGCAATTTCCCGTCGAGCGCCTTCGGGGCGTAGACCCAGAACACGAAGGTCGAAACGGAGGTCTCCCTGGGATTGGGATTTTCCGACAGGTAACCCACCGGGGATTCGATGCGCACCCGGGCGCCCGCCCGCGACCATTGCCAGCGGAGCGCGTGCGCGCCGTGCTTGTAATGGTCGCCCGAGACGGACAGCGACGAGCCTTCCGACGCCGTGAAAGGCGCCGCAGACTCCTCAAACGAAAGAATCCGCGCATCGGCGACCTCCCGCACCGACTGCTCCGGTGCGGCCCACGACCACACCGACGCAGCGGCGAGAAACAACAGTTTATACATGGGCGTCCGGTTTAAAACAAAGGTTCGCCCGCCTCCAAGCGGCCCTTGCGGATCAGCGCCTCAAGGAAATAGTAATCTGCGTAGTTCAGCGGCACGTCGATATTGCTGCCGTGCGGGATGCTGCCCACGGAGTGCATCAGCAGGAACCCACCGTTGCCGCCCACCGGAGCGCGGTAGGCCGGCGACGAGAGCGACTCGACGATCCGGTCGGCCTTCTGCTTATACAGCCCGTCCCCCGTATAGGTGTACATTTCGTAGAACGCCGAAGCGATGATGGCCGCCGTCGAGACGTCGCGCGGTTCATTGGGAATGTTCGGCGCATCGTAATCCCAGTAGGGAACCAGATCGGCGGGCATGTTCTTGTCGTCGAGCATGAAACCGGCCACCTTCCGCGCATGGTCGAGGTAGCGTTTGTCGCCCGTGTAACGGTAGCAGGCCGTATAGCCGTAGACGGCCCATGCCTGTCCGCGCGCCCACGCCGAATCGTCGGCATAGCCCTGCGCCGTGCAGCGTCCGCGCACGTCGCCCGTCGTCAGGTCGTAGTCCACGACGTGATAGCAGCTGTAATCGTCGCGGAAGTGCTCCTTCATCGTTCGGTCGGCATGCTTCACCGCGATATTATAATAGGTGCTGTCGCCCGAAAACTCCGTGGCCTTGAACATCAGTTCGAGATTCATCATGTTGTCGATGATCACCGGGCACTGCCAGCCGCGCTCGCCCTGCCAGCCGCGGTCGGCGTCCCACGACTGGATGACGCCCGGCACCGGCCGGAAACGCGTCGCAAGCGACTTGGCCGTCTGGACGATCACATCCTCGTAGCCGGGTATGTTTTTCAGCCGCAGTCCGTTGCCGTAGCTGTCGTAGACCATGAAGCCCACGTCGTGATGCCATTGCAGGTACTGCACCGAATCGAGGATCTCGGTATGCTTCCGTGCGCGCGCGGCCCATGTCTCGTCGCCCGTCAGTTCGTACATGTACCACAGCGTCCCGGCGAAGAAACCGCTCACCCAGTCGTCGACGGGCACGTAGTCGATCCGCCCGTTCTTCCAGGTCGAGGGGATGCGGATCACACCGCCCGTCTCGCTCGAATCGGCCAGCATGCCGATCTGCTTTTCGGCGACGGCGATGTTTTCGTCAATGATCGAAGCGCGCTTCGAAGGCTGCGAGCAGGCGGAAGTCCCTGCCAGGAGGAGCACGACGGTCGCATATTTAAATAAGGTCTTCATAAATTAGGTGATTAACATGATTATTTTGGTAAACCAAACCAGCTTTTCGGACAAAGGTAAAGTTTTTTTCGGACATGCAACATATTTTAATAACATTTTCCGATGAATGTAAAATTTTTATTATTTTCTCTTTGAAAAATTTTGGCGAACCAATTTCTTTATTTATTTTTGACCAAATATGAATCTATGAAAAATATATTAAAACACGCTGTACCAGCGATTTGGATACTATTCGGCACGCTTTGGGGCCAGCATGCCGCTGCGGCAATCGACGCCAAAATCAGTTTCGAAACGGAAATTCCCAAGGCTTTCGTATGCGGCGAAAACAGCACGGCCGAATTGAGCGGCCTCCACTACAAGGACGGGAGCCGTTCGCTGCGCTGGTCGTGGAGCGCGCCGTCGACGCTCCGCTTCAACGACTTCGGACAGCTGATGCGCTCGCTGCGGGTCAAGGGCGCGGGCGTCATGCTCTGGATCTACAACCCCAGGGCCGTCGACGCCGACATGCGATTCTCGTTCGAGACGCCCACCGGCGAAGTCCCCTACCGGTTCGATTTCCACATGGATTTCACGGGCTGGCGCGCCTGCTGGATCAAGTACAACGACATGCCGGGCGACCACGCCTCGCAGCAGGTATCCCGGCTGACGATCTCGACGCCCGCCGGGGTCGAAAGCGGCGAGCTGTTCCTCGACCGCCTGACCTTCTCCGAGGTCAAGCTCCACGACCAGATCACCCCCGACAAGCAGATTCCCGGCAACAACTGCAATCTCTCTCGCGAATTGTGGCACTGGGCGCGCCTCTGGGAGTGGGAGCAGTACGAATACGAAGAGCCGCTGCGCGACGTCACGCCCGCAGAAAAGGCCCAGCTCGACGCCGTGAAATCGCGCATCGAAAGCATCATCGCGGCCAACATGTCGAGCGCCAACTACATCAACGGCACGATCATCCCGCGCGCCCGGGCGACCTTCGAAAAGGCCGCGATCCGCCGCACCGACGACGGCGGGATCATCGGCGCCCCGCTGCTCTCGAACGACGAGTGCAACCGCCCGAAAGGCGAACTGCGCCTGGACGACATCGAGAACATGCTCAACGCCTTCGCGCTGAACAGCCATATCAACAACGATCCGAAATACGACGACGATTTCTTTCTGGTGATGGACCACGCCATCGACCAGGGCTTCGCCTTCGGCCACGGCAACGGAACCAACCACCACTACGGCTACAACATACGCAAGATCTACGACGCCATGTGGCTCATGCGCGACAAGATCGCCGCACGCGGCAAGACCGACGAATACGTCAAGGTGCTGGCCTACTGGAGCGGCCTGGCGGAGACCCGCAAACCCTACGTCTACGGCCGCGACGAGCTGCTCGACTCGTGGCACACGCTGCTCATCCCCAAGATCGTCAGCGCGCTGATGCTGCCCGACGAGGCCGAACAGTACCGCGCCATGAAGAGCCTCGGCGTATGGCTCTCGGGGAGCCTCGGCTTCACGCCGGGCACCATCGGCGGCATCAAGCCCGACGGCACGACCTTCCACCACGGCGGCTTCTACCCCGCCTACTCGACCGGCGCGTTCGCCATGATCGGCTACTTCTGCAAAGCAACCCGGGGAACGGATTTCACCCTCTCGGAGCAGGCGCGCCGCAACTTCAAGCTGGCGCTGATGACCATGGCCAGCTACACCGATCTGCGCGACTGGGGCCTCGGCCTGGCCGGCCGCCATCCCTTCGGCAAGAACGGCCGCATCCCCGACGCCGACGTCAACGCATTTGGTTATCTGGCCGCGCTGGGCGACCTGACGGGCAGCGGCAAGGGCGCGGACCCCGAACTGGCGGGCGCCTACCTGCGCCTGAAAGGCACGGACAAGGAGTTGAACAGCCTCTTCAGGAAAGAGGGGATTTCGGCGGGTCCCACGCCCTCGGGATTCTTCGTCTATAACTACGGGGCCGCGGGCATCCACCGCCGCGGCGACTGGATGGTGACGCTCAAAGCATTCAACACCGATGTCTGGGGATCGGAGATTTATACCAAGGACAACCGCTACGGACGCTACCAGAGCTACGGTTCGGCGCCGATCATCGGTTCGGGCAATCCCGTCTCGGCCGCGGCGAGCGGATTCGTGCAGGAGGGCTGGGACTGGAACCGCGTGCCGGGCGCCACGACCATCCATCTGCCCTACCCCGAACTGGAAAGCCCGCTGCCGGGGACGCTCATGGAGCGCAACCCCGAGCGCTTCTCGGGCGCCTCGTCGCTCGAAGGCCGCAACGGCATACTGGCCCTGCATTTCGTCGAAAAGGACCGCAAGAACTTCACCCCCGGGGCCACGGCATACAAATCCGTCTTCTGCTTCGACAACCGGATGGTCTTCCTCGGCAGCGGCATCGACAACGACAACCAGGCATACCCCACCGAAACGACGCTTTTCCAGCTGCGGATGGACAGCCCGGCCGAACAGATAGAAGTCGACGGCGAGCTTTACGACGCTTTCCCGCTCAACCTTTCCAAGGGAGGCGAGCGGCTGGCGCTCTCCGACACGAAGGGCAATTTCTACGTGGTGAAGAACGCCGCAGCGGTGAACATCACCAAAAAGGAGCAGACCTCGCCCAACGACAAGACCCGCGCACCCCAGACGGGCAACTTCGCCACGACCTGGATCGACCACGGCCGCGCCCCCAAGCAGGCCGCCTACGAATATGCGGTCTACATCCAGCCCACGAACAAGGAGATCACGCGCCTGATCAAGAAAGACGGCTACGAAGTGCTGCGCCGGGACAACACGGCCCACGTCGTGAAGGACCTCGCCACGGGCATCACGGGCTACGTCTGCTTCGGGGAATACACGGGCCAGGGGCTTGTGCGCAAAGCGACCGGAGAGTCGATCGTCATGGAGCGCACCGACACGGACGGACAGGTCGTGATGAGCGTCTGCACGCCCGACCTCGGCCTCACGGAGAAGACCTACACCACGCGTCAGGAGAGCCGTCCCATCGAAAAAGAGGTGCTTTTGGACGGCGCATGGGAGCTTGCCGCACAATATCCCGGCGTGGAGGCCGTTTCCCACGACACCGGAACGCTGCTGAAGATAACCTGCCGCCACGGACAGCCCGTGGAGTTCCGGCTCAAGAAGAAATAACCATTTTCACCCACAACCTGATTTATTTATGAAAAAAGCACTTAAACGCATGGCCGCGGCAGCGCTGGTGACCCTATCGGTACTCCGGGGGGGGGACGCCTTTGCGCAGAACGCCGTGGACGGACGCGTGGTTGACGCCAACGGTGCACCGCTGGTGGGCGTAACCGTCCTGATCAAGGGGACGCAGTCGGGAACGGCCACGGGCGCCAACGGCAGCTACTCGATCAAGGCCCGGGAGGACCAGACGCTGGTCTTCTCCTATCTGGGCTACACGACCGTCGAGGAGTATGTCGGCAAACGCACGGCGATCAACGTCAAGATGACCGAAGAGGCGTCGCAGATCGGCGCCGTCGAGATCGTCAACATCGGCTACGGAACCACCACGCGGCGCGACCTCACCGGCTCGGTGGCCAAGGCCGACCTGGGAACGATGATGAAGGCCAACGTCACCAACTTCGACCAGGCGCTGGGCGGACGCATCGCCGGCGTGGTCGTCACCACGGGCGACGGCTCGCTGGGCGCCGAAGCCAATATCACCATCCGCGGAAACAACTCGCTCACGCAGAGCAACGCCCCGCTCTACATCATCGACGGATTCCCGTCCGAAGGGTCGTTCGCCGCGTCGATCAACCCCGCCGACATCGAGTCGATCGACGTGCTGAAAGACGCTTCGGCGACCGCCATCTACGGAGCGCGCGGAGCCAACGGCGTCATCGTGATCAACACCAAACGCGGCAACGAGGGCAAGCCCACGGTGAACTTCAGCGCCTCGTTCTCCCTGAACAAGATCGCCAACAAGGCCGACCTGATGGACTCCTACGAATTCGTCCGGCTTCAGAGCGAACTGATCAGCGAGGAGACGATGAACAAGAGCTATTTCAGCGAGGGACTGACGCTCGACGACTACCGCCACATCCCGGGCATCGACTGGCAGGACCAGCTCTACCGCACGGCTTTCCAGCAGAACTACAACGTCTCGCTCTCGGGCGGCAACAAGGAGGGGCTGCGCTACAACGTGGGCTTCTCGGCGCTCGACCAGGACGGCATCATCATCCGTTCGAACTTCCAGCGCTACCAGGGCAAGGCCAACTTCACGCTGCCCATCTCGAAAAAACTCACGCTGAACGCCAACGCCAACTATTCGCGCACGGCGACCAACGGCGTGACCCCCACCACGGCGCAGACCACCTCGTCGTCGGGCTGGCTGATGTACTCGGTCTGGGGCTACCGCCCCGTAACGCCTCCCGGGCAGGACATCCTCGACTCGATGCTCGACGAAGCCGTAGACGGATCGAACGACTACCGCTTCAACCCGGTGAAGACCGCCAAGAACGAATACCGCAAGACGCTGGTGGACTACCTCAACGCCAACCTGGCGCTGACGTGGAAGATCACCCCCGACCTGACGTTCAAGACCACGGGCGGCTACGTCCTGAACAAACGCCGCCGCGAGGAGTTCAACGGCAGCGAGACCTACACGGGCTACGCCGGCTCGCCCAGCGGCAAGGGCGTCAACGGCGCCATCTACTGGACCGACCAGACGAGCTGGTCGAACGAAAACACGCTCAACTACAAGAAGCGCCTGGGGCGCAGCCACAACCTCGACCTGATGGCGGGACTCTCGCTCCAGGGGCAGAAGAACACCTACGACGGCGTTGCGTCGACGCAGATCACCTCCGAGGAGCTGGGCATCGCGGGCATCCACACGGGCAACTACCAGAAGGTCCAGAGCAACTACTACGACTGGCGGATGATGTCGGCCTTCCTGCGCGCCAACTACAATTTCCGCTACAAATACTACCTGACCTTCTCATTCCGCGCCGACGGCTCGTCGAAATTCCCCTCCGACAACCGCTGGGGCTACTTCCCCTCGGCCGGCCTTTCGTGGAACTTCAACCGCGAGAATCTGCTGAAGAAGAGCGAGTGGATGAGCAACGGCAAGTTGCGCCTCTCGTGGGGCCTGACGGGCAACAACCGCACGCAGACCCCTTACGACTTCTATTCGCAGATCACCGTCAACCCGGGTTCGGGCAACTCGCTCGACTATGTGTTCGGCGGCGAGCGCGTGCCGGGCTACTACGTCTCGAACATGGCCAACGAGCGGCTCAAGTGGGAGACCACCGAGCAGTGGAACGCGGGTCTCGACCTCGGGTTCTTCGAGGACCGCATCAAAGTGACGGCCGACTGGTACGACAAGGTGACGCGCGACCTGCTGCTCTACGCCCTGCTGCCCGCCTCGTCGGGCTTCGAGCAGGGGATGCTCAACATCGGCAAGATCCGCAACCGCGGCTTCGAGCTGACGCTCGAAACGGTGAACGTCAAGACCCGTCAGTTCCAGTGGTCCACGTCGTTCAACATCGCCTTCAACCGCAACCGGATTCTCGGGCTGGTCGACGGACAGAACACGCTCCAGAGTTCCGTATCGTGGGAGACGCGCTTCAACTCGCAGTTCCCCTACATCTCGCAGGTGGGCAAGCCCACGGGCATGATGTACGGCTTCATCTACGACGGGACCTACAAGGCCGAGGATTTCGACGACAAGGGCAACCTCGTCAGCGGCGTTCCCTCGTTCAAGGGCAACGCGATGCAGCCGGGCGACATGAAATACCGCGACATGAACGGCGACGGGGTCATCGACGACTACGACCGCACGATCATCGGCTGCGGACAGCCCCTCAACACGGGCGGCTTCGGCAACAACTTCAACTGGAAGAATTTCGACCTGAACATCTTCTTCGCGTGGAGCTACGGCAACGACGTGCTGAACGCCAACCGGCTGGTCTTCGAGTCGGGATGGAGGAGCCAGACCAACCAGCTGGCCTCCTACGCCGACCGCTGGTCGCCGGAGAACCCCGCGTCGAACATTCCGCGCGTGAACGCCGTCGGCCGCGAGGAGTACTCGTCGCGCGTGATCGAGGACGGTTCGTTCCTGCGGCTGAAGAACGTCTCGCTGGGCTACACGCTGCCGAGCCGTTCGCTGCGCAAGGCGGGCATCAGCCAGATGCGCGTCTACGTCTCGGCCGACAACATCTGGACCCTGACGGGTTACAGCGGTCCCGACCCCGAGGTATCGACCCGCAACTCGGTGCTGACGCCCGGATTCGACTGGTCGGCATATCCCCGCGCATTCGGCTTCACGGCCGGCGTAAACCTCACATTCTAACGGTTTAAACGCAACATTACGCCATGAAAATCAAAAGCATATTGAAACTGGGAACGCTGGCGCTGCTCACCGCTGCCCTTCCGGCGTGCAGCTTCCTCGACACCGATCCGCAGATCATCCCCGACGACGGCTACTACAACAGCGAACAAAAGCTGATCTACGGTCTGGCGGGCGTCTACGGCGTGCTGAACAGCGAAGCGCTCTACGGCAACTACTACTCGCTGCAAATCGCCAACGCCGACGACCTCTGCTACTTCAACAACTACAACAACAGCGAATCGCGTCCCGACCGCTACAACCACAGCGCCGGCACGGCGGCGATCTACGACACCTGGTCGAAGCTCTACGAAGGCATCAAGAACGCCAACCGCTACATCGAGGCCGTCGAAAAGACGGAGATCGACCCCGAGAAACTTTCGGTGGACATCGGGCTTTACATCGCCGAAGCGCGGTTCCTGCGCGCCTACTACCACTTCCTGCTGGCGCAGGCGTGGGGCGATGTGCCCCTGCGCGTCAAGGCGACCACCTCGCCCAACCCCAACGACGTGCAGATGGCCGCAACGCCGCAGGAGCAGGTGCTCAAATGGTGCGCCGACGAGATCGAAGCCACGATTCCCGACCTCTACGAGCCCATCGACAACACCCCCTCGCGCGTCAGCCAGACCGTCGCCCAGGGCATTCTGGCCCGCGTCTATCTCTTCATGGCCGGCGAGAGCGTCAAGCAGATCGACGGACTGGATAAAAAGGAGATGTACCGCCGCGCCGCCTACTGGGCCAACGAGGTGATCGCCTCGCACAAGCACGACCTGAACGAGAGCTACGAGGAGATCTTCATCAACATGATCCGCGACCAGTACGACACGCAGTTCCACGAATCAATGTGGGAGGCCGAATTCCTCGGCGACCGCACCAGTGCGACCGACTGGACGAACGGCCGCATCGGCGACCTGATCGGTCTGCGGTCGCAGTCGGGAACGACCAACTACTCGGAGTGGGCCTGCAACTACTCCTACGGCTACTACAACGGCTCCTACACCCTCTGGCAGCTCTACTGGGAGAACGACCGCACGGCAGACGAAACGGCCAGCGCCACGGTCATCGACAAGCGGCTGACGTGGAACCTGCCGGGCTACAACTACCGCGGAATGAACAACCAGAAAATCTCGTACAAGAACAAGGCGGGCGAGACCGTGACGCGCTACTTGCAACAGACGCAGAGCATGTTCAAGACGCCGTGGGTCTACAACAACAATTTCGCCATGCCCGACATCGAGGGGCTGGACCAGACGATCGAGAACGCGTTCGACCCCGCCGATCTGGTTTACGACCCGACGGTGATGTGCGCCGTCCGCAACGCCGGCAAATGGCGCCGCGAGACGGTCTACGAGAAACAGATGTCGGCCAAGAGCCTCTACACGACGATCAACTTCCCGATCCTTCGCTACGCCGACGTGCTGCTGATGTACGCCGAGGCGATCAACGAATACGCCGGGGCGCCGGACGACCAGGCCAAGGAGGCCATCCGGGAAATCCGTAAACGCGCGGGCGTCAAGACCGACGAGAGTCTGCTGGGCGACTACCGTTCATTCCGCGACCTGGTGCGCAACGAGCGCGGACGCGAACTGGCTTTCGAGGGGCTTCGCAAGTGGGACCTGATCCGCTGGGGCACGTTCGTCGAAAAGATGCACAACGCCGGGACCAACCAGCCGACGGAGAACAAGTACCGCAACGTCAGCTATACGAACTATGCGTCGGCGAACTACGCCAACGTGACGGCACGCCACATCTACCTCCCGATTCCGACCAAGGAGCTGGCGGTGAACCACGCGCTCCGACAGAACCCCTTATGGTAAAACGCTTAATTGCAGAGCATACGATGAATACGAAACGAATCACATACCTCGCGGCGACGCTGGCCCTCGCAACCGCGGCAGCCTCGTGCGAACACGAAGAGATCTACGAGCCGCTGGAGTTCTCGGTGCAGCTGGCGCCGACGAACACCTACCGCACGGGCGACCCGGTGGTCTTCAACTTCAGCGGCAACGCCGACTTCATCACCGTCTGGACGGGCGACACGGGACACGAGTACAAGCACCGCAACCGCACGAAGGTCGACATCGCCGACATCGAGTCGTGCGAACTGGAGATCGAGATCAGCCAGCAGTACGGCACGCTGAACAACCTCGTCCTGTTTGCGGGCAACAAATTCGCGGGGCTGAACGGCAGCGACGCCGCCACCGACCGCCCCGTGGTCGAAGCCATCGCGGCGAACGACTGCGCCGACTGGACCAAACTGGAGTTCACGCCGAACAACGCGAACAAGTTCAAAACCTACACCTACGACATCACCCGATTCGCCGACCGTTTTTCGTGGGGCATGCACCTTTTCTATCCGGACCCCAAGACTACGATGCGCACCTATCGGATCAATCCGAAGATCACGGTCAAGTTCAAGGGCCACGACACGCAGGTCTACAACTACCCGGACATGGAGTTCGTCCCCTTCTCGCTGGCTTCGCAGCACGCCGACAACCCTTATATCCATAATGTATCGGGCAACGGCAACCTGAAATTCCAGGGCCGGCCGGGAGCGAACAACACTGCCAATATCGTCTTCCAGGGCTTCAGCGCCGGGGCTTTCCCCGAGATCGACCAGTGGGCCTTCATGCAGCCCGTCGCGCTCAACACGATCTCGCCCGACACGGGCCTGAACATCAAGGGCGTGACCGACGACCTGCCGAGCTACTCGTACACCTACACCGAGCCGGGGACCTACACGGTGACCTTCATCGTCGCCGGCGGCAACTACCAGGGACAGTCGGCGCCCGCTCCCTACGAGGTGACGTTCACGGTGATCGACCCGATCGAATAACCCGTCCGAAAGTTTTCGCAAGCCCGCCCTTCAGCAAGAAAGGCGGGCTTTTTCACAATATCCGGTTGCATTTCTGCGTTTTTTCCAGTAACTTTGGAGGTGAAACTTAACCTTTAACAACCAAAACCGAAACAACCTCATCGTATGAAGGCTGAATTACAGGAAATAGCGTCGCAGTTCGCGCTGGAAGGCGCTATCACGGCAATCGACTCGCTGGGCGAGGGATTCATCAACGACACGTTCATCGTCCGCACGGCGGGCGATGCGCCGGATTACATCCTCCAGCGCAAAAACAAGAGCATCTTTCCCGACGTTCCGGCCATGATGGAGAACATCCGCAAAGTGACGGATCATATCCGCCGCCGCGTCGCAGCCGCCGGGGGCGACCCCAGACGCGAGGCGATGACCGTGGTTGCGACCCGCGACGGAAAGCTCTATCACGTGGACGCACAGGGCGAATATTGGGCCGTTTCGGTTTTCATCAGCGACACGATCGCCTACAACAAGGCCGACTCCCCGGAACTGGCCCGCAAGGGCGGCGAAGGCATCG
>ERZ857775.1519-NODE-1519-length-26558-cov-10.179150_pt1 | contig 26558 bp, 23 predicted proteins | sample MGYA00519698_ERZ857775 | MGnify/ENA primary metagenome ERZ857775 (study PRJEB31778, sample SAMEA3449363) | human gut metagenome | biome: human gut; feature: human-associated habitat; material: faeces | place: United Kingdom | collected 2010/2012 ...
CTTGCCGCAATCAACCGGAATGCCCGGACGGAGGATGACTATATGAAAATCGGGACCCTGTTCGATTTCCGTATCCTTGTCCGTACCGAAAGGACCTGTGAGGGGGACATGCAGGCTTTGCAGAACAAGTTCATGGTCGAGGGGCTGGACGGCATCAAATATACCTACAACAACGGTTATATTGCCAAAGACCCGAAACTGGCCGTCATGAACTTTATCAATGCGCTGGAACGCATTCCCGCCATGATAGAGAAACGGGAGAAGGAGAACGCGGAGCTGTCGAAGGACATCCCGGTCCTTCAGGAGATTGTGGCGGCCTCATGGCCCAAGGATGCGGAAATCAAACGTCTGAATGAAGAGCTTGCCACACTGAACCGGAAAATACAGCTTACCCTTAAACCGGCAGGCGGGCATGAAAGCGGAACGGATGACGGACCGGAGATGAAAGGAGAGAAAGCGACAGGCGAAAGTGACGATACACCGGACCTGCCACGGAAGGCAAGGCATGTACCCTCAATGGAAATTGTCGCCCCGACAAACGGGCTGAAAAAAATATCCTAAGTTTCCCGCAAAAAGCCGCTTTTCAGGAAATGACAAAGGTATGGCCGGCACCCGGATAAATCCGGCCTGCCGGCCATACTCTTGTCTGTAATGGGAAGAAGGGCACTCCGTCATTCCTCTTCCTCAAAGGAAAGGCTCTCCACCTGTCTGTTAATAACCTTCCAGTCAATGGAATCCTTCAGATTGATTATATCCACAATCGAATAATGCCTGGTCCCGTTCTCCTCTTCCGCAAAACGCAGACGGCCGCTCAAACGCTGCTTCTCAATCTCTGCCGGATCGAGGTTTATCAGCTCACAAACCTCATCGGGCAGCATGGAGAGTTCTACACAGTTGTCCTCGCAGATATGTTGCAGCACGGCCAGCATGTTGAGGGACTTCTTGTAACTTCTCACGAGTGCGGCGAACGAGCCGCTTTCAACCTTAATCATCTTTCTCATAACCTTTTATTTTTAGAGTGTTCTTCTTTTTCCAGCAACATGGCACGCAGCACGTCCGAACGGCGGTAGTAAATCTTCCCCTTGTCACGGTGGAAAGGCAACGAACCGTCATTACGGCGTCTTAGAAGTGTCCTGTCGGACATTTTGGTAAGCAGGCGCACGCCTTTTGAATCCAGTATCTCGCTGTCAGGCAAGTTATGTATGGCAGGAGCCAGTAACTTTTCAATGTTGGTTACTTTGGCGAGTATGGTACTGAGCATGTGGGTCATCTGTCCACCCGGTGCAGTTCTTCTGTTATTCATAATGACCTTGTTTTTATTGTTTATGGTGCAATATTACGGAGATATTACAAGGTCATTGGTTACTCAACCGTTGAGCAACCGCCAAAAAAAGACAGAAAACGACAAGCCGGGACAAAAAAATAGCCGGGAGGCTCTGTTCCCGGCTATTTTATGACAGGTAAGTATCAATAAGCACATTTATGTTTATTAATGCTTTAATAATCAGATTTATATAAGAAATAATCAAGGAAATATTTTGTTATATTCCCAATATTTCCTACTTTTGTATGTGAGTTATTTGAAACTATGCAAAGCAGTGTAACCCGAAGCAGGACTTCCATATCTAAATCGTTACCTGCATCTTTTATACTCTCTATATTTATTTTATCCTCAGAGAGTTACATCGAAATATTTTGTTTTTCGGTGAAAAACTAAGTGTTTAATACCTTGAAACTAAGTGTTTCAAGCGTATGAAACAAACTGTTCACAAGCTTGAAACTGATTTTCCCCTATGGAGAAGCCAATCGAAACCTTACGGAATACAATTAATTCATCCGTATCTATTATCTCGTTCAGCCTGTTATTCCAGATAATATTACGCCAGTTATCAGACACAAATACATCATCTTTCATGTATTAGTACCAGACAAATCAGCATACAACTTACTATAAATCAACTATTAAGCACTTATTACAGGTATAATTGTAGGGTGAGAGTAAAAATTACCCTCACCCTACAATCACAGTTACCCTCACCCTTTGTAACATCGATGAACAAAGGCTTTCAAGTGATTCGGTGAGGGTGTGATAGTAAAATCAGCCAAACTCGCATGTGATACATTCCAGCCCAAGTGGCAAAAGACAGTGTACCCAAACACAGAAATTAAAGGAGGAACTGACACTGAAACAGATCCCCCGCCACAGTTGTTAGCTAAAACAACTCTATATAAAATTTTAGATATAAAAAATGGGGATATCGTATTTAATAACGTATCCCCACTCTAAACTTAGTTAATGTACTCGTTCTCATTTCTCAATTCTATACCCCCATGACAGCATTTCGTTACGACCTACTTCACTGAGGATTTTTCTTACTAAAGAACTCATTTTCTTTGCCATAATCTTAAATCTTTTAAATTACTAATTCCTGAAAACTAAAACTTACTTGTTAGGGGTTGCATTAATTGTCGAATATCCCCAAACATGTACATCGGCTTCGCCGATCTTTCTAAACAATCTTTTTAACCTTTTCATTTTGTTATCCTCCTAATTACATGTTTTACAACACAAAAATACGGCCTTTGTTTATACGTTGTACCCCAAAAAGAGACAAATCCATGTTTTATAGCATATTTCTTGATTTGCGTCAATTAATTTATTTGTTATGAAAGGCAATTGTAACAGAGTGGCAGTTAATAAGACAAAAAGGCACAGATGAAATGTCATCCATGCCTTTTGCTAAATTATATCTACCTATATATAATAGGTATAGGTACGCTCTTATTTAATCGGAGTTTGCTCTAAAGTAGCCACTAGGAAATCATAGAACTTCTGCACAGTGGGAATCAGAGCTCTTTCATCCGGTGAATGCGGTGAACGCAAGGTCGGGCCGAAAGAAATCATATCCAATCCCGGAATAATAGCACCGATAATGCCACATTCCAAACCTGCATGGATTACTTTCACTGCCGGTTCTACTCCAAACTGCTGCTTATAGGACGCTTTCATCGCTTTCAGAATCGGAGAATCGACATTCGGCTGCCAACCGGAGTAACCGCCTGTCATCTCCACCTTCATCCCTGCCATAGAGAAACAAGATTCGAGACTGGTAGTCAGATATTCCTTCATGCTGTCGCTTGAACTGCGAGCCAAAATCTTAATAGCCGCTTTGCCTTCGCCAATCGTTATTATGGCAAGATTGGAGGATGTCTCTACCGTGTCCGGAACAGTAGGAATCATACGTGTCACCCCATTCTGACAAGCAAAAATCGCATCAATCAGGTTGTCCTGAATCTCTTCCGGAACTTCACCAGCCGGAAGTTCCACACGTTCCGCCGTGAAACTGATCGGAGTCTCGATAGCCGAATATTCTTCATTGAACAGGTCTTCGCAATATTTCACCAAGCCCAACAGCTCTTTTTCATTTTCGGCAGGAATTGTAATTACCGCATGCGCTTCACGCGGGATAGCATTACGCATATTACCGCCTTCCCAACTTGCCAAGCGAGCTTCATAGCTGGCAACGGCTTCACGAATAAAACGAACCAGCAATTTATTCGCATTGGCACGTCCTTCATTGATTTCCAGTCCCGAATGTCCGCCGCGCAATCCTTTCAATGTTACTTTCACTGCAATATCTCCTTCTTCCGGAGCCACCTCTTTATATTCCAGAGTAGCAGTGACATCCATACCTCCGGCACAACCGATATACAATTCACCTTCATCTTCCGAATCCAGATTCAACAGGATTTCCCCATTCACCGTACCCGGTTTCAGACCGAACGCACCATACATCCCGGTCTCTTCATCCTTAGTGATCAGAGCTTCCAAAGGACCGTGTTTCAAATCTTTTGCTTCCAGCACGGCCATGACAGCAGCTACCCCCAGTCCGTTGTCCGCGCCCAAAGTTGTACCTTTCGCTTTTACCCAGTCACCGTCTATATAAGTTTCAATCGGATCTTTTTCAAAATCGTGTACAGTATCGTTGTTCTTCTGGGGAACCATATCCATGTGTGCCTGAAGAATCACGCCTTTGCGGTTTTCCATACCCGGAGTTGCCGGCTTACGTATAATCACGTTGCCTGCTTCGTCTACAAAAGACTCCAGTCCTAAGCCTTTTCCGAAGTTAATCAGAAATTCAGTCACTTTTTCCATATGCCCTGACGGACGGGGAATCTGAGTCAACGAATAAAAATGCTTCCATACGTTTTGTGGAGCTAAAGAAAGAATAGTACTCATAACAAATCTATTTTTATTAAGTGATTACTTTCGCTGTCTATTGGTGAACGGCAATGCCGCCAAACCATATATGCCCAACAAAACTACTAAAAAGGTTTGAATACCGTGCACAATCAAAGCAAATATTCCGGCATTTGTCACATTTACTCCATAAAGCATCATCATAGAGATAACGGCAAAGTGCCATGGACCCGCTCCGTTGGGGGTGGGCACGATCACTGCGAATGTGCCGCCAACAAACATGACCAAAGCCGCCATCATGCCTAAATGCGCAGTGAAAGCAAAGCAATAGAACGTGAAGTAAAAATGGAAAAAGTAACAAGCCCAAATAGCTAATGTATAAAATATAAATAAAGGAATATTGCGCACTCCACGCAAGGACATAATTCCCTCCCAGATATTCAAGACAAAACCTTTTACCCGTTCATAAAAGAATAATGTCTTTCGTAAATAATAAAGTAACATCGCCACTCCGATGAAACAGAACAAGACAATATAAAACCATACGGACGTCAGCAGATGCATCATGGAAGGTATCTTCGTTCCGGTCTGTTGAAGAAAAGTGACGAATATCGGCATTTGCAGCAAGACGGTAATTCCTGTTATCAGGAGAATGGTCAACGTATCGACCAACCGTTCCGTCACGACTGTTCCCAATGATTTGGCAAACGACACATCATCGTATTTTGCCAATATTCCGCAACGGCTCACTTCTCCGATACGGGGAACGACCAGACTGGCGGCATAAGAAACAAAAATGGCATTCACACAATCCCTTCTTTTAGGAAACGCATCCAAAGGCTCCAACGTCTGCCGCCACCGCCAGCCACGAAACACTTGCGCAAATATTCCGAACAACAGCGAGAAAAGCATCCACCACCAATTTGTACCATGCTTCAACACATCGCCCGCCTCTGCAAAATCAAAGTCGCGATACACCCAGAATAAAATAAAGCCGCCCAAAACAATCGGTAATATCAGTTTCAGCGTCTTTTTTAACAGTTTCTTCATCCTTAATTCTTCATTAGCTGCGCTGGCATATCATTTATTTTTAATTAGTGGCACGTTCTTCATTTAAAAGAATTACCTTTGTCGACTGCAAAAGTAATTATTTAGTTGGTAAATGAAATTAGTAAAGCCTAAAAAGTTTCTCGGACAGCACTTTCTGAAAGATTTGAAAGTAGCTCAGGATATTGCCGATACGGTCGACACCTTTCCCGAACTGCCCATTTTAGAGGTAGGACCGGGTATGGGCGTACTGACTCAATTTCTGGTGAAAAAAGACCGGCGGGTAAAAGTCGTAGAAGTTGACTATGAATCGGTTGCTTATCTCCGCGAGGCCTATCCGTCACTAGAAGACCATATTATTGAAGACGATTTCCTGAAGATGCATCTTCACCGGTTGTTTGATGGGAAACCTTTTGTTCTGACCGGTAATTACCCGTATAATATCTCCAGCCAGATCTTTTTCAAGATGTTGGATAATAAGGACATCATTCCTTGTTGCACAGGTATGATCCAGAAAGAGGTTGCCGAACGTATTGCCGCCGGACCGGGCAGCAAAACATACGGTATTCTCAGCGTATTGATTCAAGCGTGGTACAAGGTGGAATATCTGTTTACCGTCAGCGAACACGTATTCAACCCGCCTCCCAAAGTCAAAAGTGCCGTTATCCGTATGACGCGCAACGAAGTCCAAGAGCTGGGATGCGACGAGAAGTTATTCAAGCAGGTGGTGAAAACCACCTTCAACCAACGGCGCAAGACTTTGCGCAATTCCATCAAACCGATCTTAGGCAAAGATTGTCCGCTGACAGAGGATTCATTATTCAATAAACGTCCGGAACAACTATCGGTAGAAGAATTTATCGACTTGACCAATAAAGTGGAAGAAGCACTGAAACAACAATGAACGAGGAATACATTGATACCGTAAAACACCTTATAGAGCAGAAAGACGCTGATAAGGTAAAAGAACTCCTCGTCGACCTTCATCCGGCCGACATCGCTGAGTTATGCAATGACTTGAATGCGGAAGGAGCCAGATTCATTTATCGCTTGCTCGACAACGAAACGGCCGCCGATGTGCTGGTCGAAATGGACGAGGACGCACGTAAAGAGCTTCTCGAAATGCTTCCTTCGGAGACTATCGCCAAACGCTTTGTCGACTATATGGATACGGATGACGCCGTAGACCTGATGCGTGAACTTGACGAGGACAAACAGGAAGAAGTTCTTTCGCATATCGAAGACATCGAACAGGCAGGAGATATTGTCGATTTGTTGAAATACGACGAAAATACCGCCGGCGGTTTGATGGGTACGGAAATGGTACTTGTCAACGAGAACTGGAGTATGCCCGAGTGTCTGAAAGAGATGCGGCAACAAGCAGAGGAACTGGATGAGATCTATTATGTATATGTCATCGACGACGACGAACGTTTGCGTGGTATCTTCCCGCTCAAGAAAATGATTACTTCTCCATCCGTGTCCAAAGTAAAGCATGTGATGCAGAAAGATCCGATTTCCGTGCACGTAGACACTCCTATCGATGAAGTGGTACAAGCGATTGAGAAGTATGACTTGGTGGCTATTCCCGTTATCGACAGCATCGGGCGGCTCGTAGGACAAATCACTGTCGACGACGTCATGGATGAGGTTCGTGAACAGTCGGAACGTGATTACCAATTGGCTTCCGGTCTTTCGCAAGACGTAGAAACCGACGACAACGTACTCAAGCAGACTACTGCCCGTCTCCCCTGGTTATTGATCGGTATGCTCGGTGGTATCGGAAACTCCATGATTTTGGGTAACTTCGATTCAACCTTTGCCGCCCATCCTGAAATGGCGCTCTATATCCCGCTTATCGGTGGTACAGGCGGAAATGTCGGAACACAATCTTCGGCTATCATCGTGCAAGGGCTGGCAAACAGCTCGCTGGATGCTAAAAACACATTCAAGCAAGTGACCAAAGAAGCGGTAGTGGCATTAATCAATGCTACAATCATCTCTCTATTGGTATATACATATAATTTCATCCGCTTCGGCGCAACGGCTACGGTTACGTATTCCGTATCCATCAGTCTGTTTGCCGTAGTGATGTTCGCTTCTATTTTTGGAACACTCGTGCCAATGACGCTCGAAAAGTTAAAAATAGATCCCGCCATTGCAACGGGGCCCTTTATTGCCATCACAAATGACATTATCGGCATGATGTTGTACATGGGAATTACGGTTTTATTATCATAAAAACAGGCTAAACAAAAAAAAATAAGCAAAATAGTATGAAGTAATCGTTTTATTTCATTAATTTGTGACCCAAAACTAATATACAATGATGGACGCTCATGACACTAATCAACCCTTGAACCAAGGGGAATTAGAAGAAGAAAAAAAAACAGTCGAGGTTTCTGAAGCTATAACAGAGACTCCAACTGAAGAAGTTACTGCCAAAGTTCAAACTGAAGCAGCTCCTAAACCTGCTACAAAGGAAGATGTATTAAACCAATTAAAGGAGCTTGCGCAGAATGCAGAAAATGCGAACAAGCAGGATATCGACAATCTGAAACAATCATTCTACAAGTTACATAACGCCGAACTGGAAGCTGCTAAAAAGGAGTTCACAGATAACGGTGGAGCCATTGAGGATTTTGTTCCGCAAGAAGACCCGGAAGAAGAAGAATTCAAACGTCTGATGGGAGTTATCAAAGAAAAGCGAAGCAAAATGGCTGCTGAGTTAGAACGACAAAAAGAAGAAAACCTACAAGTCAAACTTTCCATCATCGAAGAACTGAAGGAATTAGTAGAATCCGGAGATGATGCCAATAAGTCTTATACCGAATTCAAAAAGCTGCAACAGCAGTGGAATGAGACGAAGCTGGTTCCGCAAGGCAAAGTAAATGAACTGTGGAAGAATTATCAATTATATGTAGAGAAGTTCTACGACTTATTGAAGCTGAACAACGAATTCCGCGAATATGACTTCAAGAAGAACTTGGAAATCAAGACTCACCTTTGCGAAGCTGCCGAAAAGTTGGCTGACGAGGAAGATGTTGTTTCCGCTTTCCACCAACTCCAAAAATTGCATCAGGAATTCCGTGATACGGGTCCGGTAGCCAAAGAGTTGCGTGATGAAATATGGAACCGCTTCAAAGCGGCTTCTACCGCTGTCAACCGTCGCCATCAGCAACATTTTGAGGCGCTGAAGGAAACAGAACAGCACAATCTAGACCAAAAAACCGTTATCTGCGAAATCGTAGAAGCGATAGAATATAATGAACTGAAAACATTCTCTGCTTGGGAAAACAAGACTCAGGAAGTAATTGCATTGCAAAACAAATGGAAAACAATCGGTTTTGCGCCTCAAAAGATGAATGTGAAGATATTCGAACGTTTCCGTCATGCGTGTGATGACTTCTTCAAGAAAAAAGGAGAATTCTTCAAGAGCTTGAAAGAAGGAATGAACGAAAATCTGGAAAAGAAAAAAGCACTGTGCGAGAAAGCGGAAGCCTTGAAAGACAGCACTGACTGGAAAGCTACTGCCGACGCCCTCACCAAACTTCAAAAAGAGTGGAAGACTATCGGACCGGTAGCCAAGAAACATTCGGATGCAGTATGGAAACGTTTCATTTCCGCTTGCGACTATTTCTTCGACCAGAAAAACAAAGCTACTTCTTCACAACGTTCTGTGGAAGTAGAGAACATGGAGAAAAAGAAAGCATTGATCGAAAAGCTGTCTGCCATCGACGAAAACATGGATATGGAAGAAGCCAGTACACTTGTTCGGGAGTTAATGAAAGAATGGAACTCTATCGGTCATGTGCCATTCAAAGAGAAAGATAAACTTTACAAGCAATACCACAACTTGATTGACCAATTGTTTGACCGTTTCAACATCAATGCTTCCAATAAGAAGCTAAGTAACTTCCGTTCTAACATCAGCAATATTCAAGGAAGTGGCCCTCAATCTTTATACAGAGAACGAGAAAAGCTGGTACGTGCTTATGAGAATATGAAGAATGAGCTACAGACATATGAGAACAATCTGGGCTTCCTGACTTCCACTTCAAAGAAAGGTAGCAGCCTGTTAACCGAATTGAATCGCAAGGTAGACAAATTAAAAGCAGATCTGGACTTGGTTTTACAGAAAATCAAAGTAATTGACGAATCAATAAAAGCTGAAGAGTGATCCGCTCGCTGATTTGAGAAGATACACAGAAACAGACTTTAACCACTTCTCTGATGGTAAAGTCTGTTTCTTTTTAGGAATAATTCGGGAAATAGCAAAGAGAAATACTAATACTAACCAAAACAACCTTGTCACATTCCTTTTTTTAAGTAGATTCTATACGGTTTATGGAAAATTAATTATCTTTGCCAAATCATTAAAATATACATTGCCTTAAAACAACAAGAGCAACTAAAGATAAAAAAAGAATATGGGAGCCTTATTTAATATTATGTCCTATTCAATAGGAAACCTGTTCCTAGGAATATTACTTACCATTATAGGAATAGCTTTGATGTTCATTCTCATCCGATCGTGGTTTACCAATAGTATATATACACCTATCAGTTATATAGTTGGCTGTATTCTTTTTCTCTTCCTGTCCTTTCAGTCCATTCTGCTTTGCGGAGCTGTCACCATCAAATCTTATAGTGATGATATAGAAGCGGGCATCAACAGTTGGGTGAAAGACATCCCGAGTGAGACTCAATTTGACAAAGAAAGCAGCCAGCAGATTCTTGTCAACATATCCAAAGAATGGCCGCTAGTCGGATATTTTATAGGAGACGCTAACTTCACTGGACATACCCCGCTTACCATAGCACAGTCCATGACACAGGAACTCCGCTCGTTCATGAATAAATTTATCCTACGCCGCATTGGCTGGAGTTTATTATTCGTAGTAGCAGGTGCTTTCTTAGTAATAAAGACAATGGAACAGACGAAACGACGGAAATATTCCAAAAGCAGATCATCCGGCGTAGGAAGCAAAAGAAGGCGTTACGAAGACTAATCAATAATAATCAAATTTATATCTTATGGCAAATCATTTAGTTATAGGCTTAGGTGGAACCGGAGGTTCCGTTTTGCGTGCCTTGCGCAAGCGTATTTATGAGGAGTTCCGTTCCAATGATCCGATGGGAGATGCTCATATCGAGTATTTATACGTAGATTCCAGCTTAGCAGACCTGAACAATGAGGAAGATTGGCAGACACTAGGTACATCCGTACAACTTTCTCCGGCTCAACGTTTGTCTATCAATGGTATAGGTTCCGGAGTACTAAGCAACTTAGACCAATATCCGGGCATCAACGCATTCATCAACCGCAAAGACGAAGAAATGCTGAAAGAAGGTATCGGTGCCATCATCAGTGAGGGCATTGGCGGACAACGCCGCCGCTTTGGACGTATGCTCATCGCCAATAATATGTGCGGACTCCCGCAAAATACTTTTGTAGGCCAAATACACTCACGCGTAAAAGCCTTGAAAGAAAAAGAAGACATCGATGACGTAACTTTCCATATTTGTGCGGGACTTGGTGGAGGAACAGGCTCAGGGTCTATTGTGGATGCCGTCACACAAATTCGTAACGAGTTTCAACGCACCGGAGATGACCGGACTAAATTCAAGATACAACTTTATCTCTATGTACCCGAGAAAATCATCCAGATACCAGGAGGAGAAGACAGCAACCGCTATTATCAACCCAATGGTTATGCCGCTCTTTTGGAGTTGAACGCTATGTCCGTTGGTCGCTACTACCCTACCGACGTGAAAGGCAATACCGACGAATACGGTAACGTACGCCGCCTACTCAAAGGCCAGGATGCTTTTGACATGGCATATCTTTACACCAACGTTAACGAAGCGGGGAAAGAGGTTAATTTGCACAAAGTGCTGCCCGGCATCGTAGGAGACTTCCTCTTCCAGAAGATTGTGGCTTCTTCCATGCAGAACGGAGGAAAAATGGCACGTCTCGAAAGCAATGAAAACAACGGCTTACTACCGGAGGAAAACGAAATCAAGGAACCGGTACACAGTCGCAAATTTATGACATTTGGAGTGAAACGCATCGAATATCCCGAAACAGAAGTAGTGGAATATGGTGCTTATCATTTCGCACGTCAAGCTTCCATCCAAATGCTTTATGGACTGTGGGATGACGCCCGCGGATATATCGAATGCACCGAAGATATGGTGGGTAAGAGCTGTGTGCAAGACGTAGACAAAGAAATAGAAACCAACCTACTGACAGACGACTATTTAATGCTTAGCAAACCGTTGCCATCGATAGAAAAGCACGTCACCAACTGGAAGCCGATTATTCAAGGATGGGAATATTACATCGACCGTTATAAGCAAGATGTACAAGCAGAGTGTCAGAAGAAAGAATGGTACGAAGAATTCAATAAACTTTGTGAGAACTTCTTCGGCTCTATGTATCGTGGGAAAGGCGTGAAGAAATTCTATTTCGACTACGAGAGTCAAATACCGGGTTTTGCGGAAGAGATTTGCCGCCGTATCGAAAATAACTTGTTTGCCAAATGGAAAAAAGGTGAGATATCGATCATTGAGGTACACAAATATATCAACATCCTGATAAAAAAATGCAACGAGCGCATCGAAGAATACAAAGAAAAGATCACCAAACGTTCCGCTTACTTGAACGAGGATTTGGCCGACCAACTGGAGAATATCCGTATAGATTGGAATAACATCGGTTGGTTGAAAGATGCCATCACCAACGCTTCAACCAAGACATTCGGACGTTTTGCCGACGCCAAACGCGAGCAACTGACTGTTACGACAACGATTTATGCTTACGGATATGCCACCAAGCTTTTGTCGGAGATAGCAAATATGCTGACACTACTCAATGTCAACAGTGTCGAACCTTTCATAAGAGTATTGAACGACTTCGCCGACATCATGAAAAAACAAGCAGAAGAAAAATGCAAATTGAGTGATGCGGAAACAGGTAATATAAACGGGGAAGTAGTAAAGGAATATGATCCTAGATTGGTTCGAGACACGGTTCTTGGATTCCTTAAAAATCAAGACAAGCAAAAGAAACATGCAGACAATCTGCGTGCAAACATTATCGAATCGGCCGGAACAACTAATATTGGTTTCAATAGTCTCTGCAAAAAAATCAATGTGGGTACACTACAGGAAATCACCCTGAAACTTTGTATCGAAAGTGCCCGCAATGAGATGGATGATTACTCCATGAAAAATCCTAACCAACGTTTAGTGAACGTGAACATCCTTGACAAATTGCGTAATACGGATTGCAGCACTCCGGACAAGCGCAAACGCTTCGTGAAAGAGATATACAACGCTGCACAAAGTTTCTTGCCTTTCAATGGTTCGGAAGAAGGAAAAGGAAGTCCGGAGACCGCTGCCAACCACCAAAAGATTATCCAGCTGTCACTACCTACTTACGAAGAAGATGATACATTCCGCAATGATTTCATTAAAGATTTTGGTGAAAGTGGCAAAATACCGTTCAACAAAGACAACGATGTATCCACTAACTTCAAGAGTAATCAAATTGTGGTAGTAACCGCACACAGTGGTTTCCCGTTGAGGTATGTAGACAATGTGAGAGTATTGAAAGAAAAATACGATATACTGACAAGAAACGAAATCAACCGCATGGTGGTACACACCGAAAGTTTCTCTCAGGCATTGCCTACACTATTTAACAAGAGCAACGAAGAAGCCCAGAAGGATCTGATGCCTGTCGTTCTACTGGCTTACACAATTGATGGTATTATCGTCGATCGCGAAGACGTAGAAACAGGAGAAAAGACGAAGGCTTTTGCCGGTGAGAAAAACAAGATGGGACGCATCAGCCGATGGATTAACGTAGGAAATGACATGGTTGTCACCCTAAAAGAATTGAGCAAGATGACAAGAGCCGTAGATGCAGCTACGTTGAAGAAAATCGTCATTGAAGAGCTGAACACCAATTACAAGCACATTGAAAAGAAAAACCAATTAATGTTGAAATTGGGTGAAGTACTCGACAACCAACTCCTGCCATTAGTAGGGGGAAATGAGAACAACCCGGTATTTATCGCTTTCAATACCGCGGCAGAGAAGTTATGTGATAATGATTTAAAAATTGAATAATTAGTCTTATGGCAAAGAAAACTGGTATTTGTATAAACCTCGACTGCGACAACTACAAGAAAGAAGTCGAGATAGAACCCGGTGGAGAATTTGAATGTCCTTTGTGTCATCAACCATTAAAAGAAGGGAAGAAAGGCGGTAACGCCCCTGATCCGGGCAAGACAAGAGTAATGATGATTGTAGGCGGACTGGCAGTAGCTGCTGTTGCCGCTGTAGGAATTTACTATGGTATAAATCAAAAAGGCACTGATTCCGCCGATACCTCCCAAAAGGATACAGTAATCACAGTAGACGACAACATGGAAGTAGAAGACGTAAATGTGACCTCTATGACATTTATGGAAACTGCAAAAGATATGCAACTGAAGCCGGACGAAACCAGACAGTTGAATATTGATTGCCGACCCGGCAATGCCAACGAAGCCGTTACATGGACATCAGGAAATGAAGCTGTGGCTACAGTATCGGCAAGTGGGCTCGTGAAAGCTGTATCAGCAGGTAGAGTCACTATCACAGCCGTGACAGATCGCTCAAAGGCAAAAGCCGAAATAGAAGTTACAGTATCCGACAAGGGCAAGGATAGCAACAGCTTAAAATCCGGCAAAGGAACAATAGACTTGGGATACGGAAGCTATACCGGCGAATTGAAGAACGGCAAGCCGCACGGATACGGTACAATCACTTATAAAACAAGCACTAAGATTGTACCTTCCAAAGACTTCATCGCTAATCCCGGTGACACTTTTGAAGGAGACTTCCGCGACGGAAAAATCAGCGGGCTGGGTTATTGGACACATGACGGAAATCAAACCGCAGTAAAACCATGACATTGCGACTCCATATAATGATAACGGCGGCAGCATTCGCGTTAAACGCGAATGCCGTCCCGTCGTTTCGTACCCAATGTATGGTAACTCTCTCGAAAGCTGTAAAAATAGATCTCTCCCAATGTATAGGCAAGAATATCGACAATGACTCCACTTGGAGTTTTTCCGGTAAACAGCTACGTGTGCGCACCAATGTCTACGGTGACATATCCCACATTGGATATAAATTGTTTGACAGCCGTTGGGCTAAAGATTTTGAAGCGCAACCCTTACTCGACTTTATCGAACGCTACGCATTAGAACAAGACGTATCTGTCCAAGAAAAGGACAAAGTTGAGGAAACGAGTAAAAGACGTATCGTATTCATTGAGGGAAAGGCTTCCATGTTACGCCTGCGAACTCCGGAAATGCCGATTACCATCAACGAAAAAGAACGTCGCGAATACAGTGTAGAATGGGGAGACGGCAAACAGAAAGTCAGCATGATAATACCGGCAGACTACCAGCTCTTCACCGGTGCCAACGCTATTGAATTGGAAAACATATTCGAACGTGACGTATGCCGTTTAACTTCCACTTTAATAGCCGACACACTACCAGGCAATTGGAAATACAGCAACATATCCCGTTCCGACAATCTAATCATTGCCAGCAACGGCAACTACCTTAGCGACATGATACGCTCCGACCTATATTTAGAGAATTCACCGGGGGGGAAACGTGTCTTATTAATAAATGAGTCAAAACCTCTGCAAAGTGTCAACAACATTTTGCTTACAGGCCACTTTGACAAAGAACTTCCACTTGAGCTTACCATAGACAAATATGGCTATCTCAAAACGAACATAGAAATAACCTTGCAACAATTCATTATCTATTGTCAGCAAGAAAACTGCAAACTTTATCTTGGCATAAAAACGCACACCAACGAGACCATCACTGCCACTCTTTTTGCCGTAAACTGCAAAATGGCATATAATCACATGATCAGTCTCACTTTCCCTCTCAGCATCCTTCACAAAGGGGAGGGAAAAATAAAGGGAAGATTGTATGCTTATACACCCCTACAAAATATTACCGAGAAATTTTTCATTAACAACATAAATCAGAACCAACAGTGAAAATCAGATTATTATTTATCGCCATTCTATCTTGTTTGCCTTTGGTCGCATCACTCGCCGACCAAACGGACGATGTGAAAGCACAAATCAACAAGATAAAAAAAAGTTCACAATACATCTACGCCGAGTCTACAGCCCCAACAGAAACTGACGCAAGACATTATGCGGAAGAAAAACTGTATGAAGAGGTAAACGCATGGGTAGCTACACAAAAGAAAATGAAGAAGAGTAGCAATTTCGTAGTGAACAACAAAAAAGAATTGTGGACTACATTATCAATGCCACGTGGAAGCAATATGTTCCGTTCTTTTATCTATGTGAAGAAAAGCGATATCATGCCGACTGACAATGCGACAATCATACCGAACAACAATCTTCCGGCAGTAGAAGAAACGCTCAAAGTCTCCTTACCCGAAGCCGTAAGCACAATTGCAGAATGCACTTTATATTCCGATATGTCCACAAAAGTAAAGCAGCTGAAAGCAGAAGGTAAGATAAAGAACTATGCACGCTACGCCGCTCTTAGCAATCCTGACAATTGCTATCTGGTTGTTTATAACAGAGAAGGAAAAGTAGTCGCTGTTCTTACTCCCGGCACAGAAAGACGTAATGTAAAAACCAATAAGCCCGATAGCGTGAAAAATTATAGCGGATGCGGCGCCATCGGCTTTGAATTATAATAATCATCAACTTAACAATAATGAAAGCAAGATTAACATATACACTCGCCATCCTCGCCTGCATGCTCGTATTGGGCGTAAATAAAAGTATGGCAACGGTGACGGTAACATTAACGATAGACGAAACAGCCGACCGTCCGGCTGCCTTAGACGTGGCCGCCAACAATCTAGGATTACTCCTGACTGAAATTAACCGCGCCCAACAAGCAAAAAGTATCCTGACCACAAAAGGACTTCCCATGGATGACTTTGCCCTGAAATCGCTGCTACGTTTATGGGCGGTCACCCCTTTCTATTGTGACGACGAGGAAGTGGTGGAGCGTTGTTGGGTGTTCAAAAACGGCACAATGATGGTCAGCCACATTCCACTCATCATCACGCCTGAAGATGAAAGCTTTGGCGTAGGGGCATATCAAGAAGCGGTCGTGGAATTCGACTCTCACGGATATATCACAGACTTTCGTCTGGCACTCGACTCACATACCGCCGAAAGTATGGAACGTTGCGGAAGTGTTGTAGAAAAAGAAAGACAAATGATCATCATGCAATATATTGAACGTTTCCGTACGGCCTACAACCAGCGTGACTCCAATTATATAGAGAAAATATTCAGTGACGACGCACTAATCATTACAGGTAAAGTGGTAACAGTCAGAAAACGCAGTGATTTTGGCGGCATGAGCCAAAAGGTTGAATATACCAAGCAAACAAAAGAGCAATATATACGAAACTTAAAAAAGGCTTTCAGACGCAACAAATGGATTGACGTAAAGTTCAGTGAGATCGGAGAGAACGGTGAAAGCGGCGGATGCGCCGGAATTACACGTTCCACAATTGACCCCACGAAATATGGCGTTCGCTTACGTCAAGAATGGAATTCCAGCAGCTATAGTGACAAAGGTTATCTATTCCTATTGTGGGAATTTCCGGAAAATGGCGGGGACCCTATTATCCACGTACGCACATGGCAGCCCGAATGGGTAGGCGGCAAACTCCAAAAACCTGACGATGACATTTCCACGTTAGGAGCATTTGACTTATAATGAGAAGTTCTATATTAAATATGGTAAATAGCTTGAATAACATGAAACAAATCATTTGCTTTTTGCTCATGATATGGGCGGTATCACCTTTATGGGCACAATCAGAATATATTTCAAAAAGCCGCAGAATGGAAGACGACCGTTTTGAAGATCTTGACGGAAACGGTGGAGTACTTCTATTGTCGAAACGTAATGATCTAATAATTAGTGTTACCAACTCAAAGAAAAAGGCCTCCATCCGCCCAAACGGAGAGCGTCCCGATGGATATTACGAATTTTGGGTTATTATTGATCCTAAAGAGACACGTACCCCAAAAATAGAAATAAGTCGAAGAGGAAGTGTATATAAAACAGAATTAATACAGGCTATAACAGCGGATTATTTGATTGCCTATTGCATAGAGGAAGTACAGAATCCTATCCGAGAAGAAGATCAGACCAGAGCTAATGATGTGCATCTTAATGCGACTGAGGCTAAACTAGAATTCACCACGACAATCAAGAATCTGCAGGTGGAATGTCTGCCTGATTTAGAGGCGAAAATAAGTAGTAAAGTCAGTCCTTCCGACCCCAACATCAACATTGTCACGGTAATAATCCCCATAGCGTCACTTACCAATGCGAAGAAAGCCATTGAAGACGCCGAAAAAGAACGCATAGAGGTCACCCGAAAAATAGACAACAACCTTAATAATCTAACAAACGAAGAGCGAACCAGACTGGACAAACTTGAGACAGAGTTAGAAAACAAAAAAAATATTGCAGAAGATTTGTTCAAGCAACTGACCAACATCGCAATCTACGCAGAAGGCACTAACCGCTTATCTATAGACATCAGTGATATAGGCCCCCGTATCAAAAGATGTTATGCCGTATTACCACTGATTATTGAAAAAAGCGTATTTGTAACACAATGTAGCGCTTTTATGAACGAAGGAGGCAAACTATTCGGAATGCGCAAATATAAAGAGGCACGTACAGCCTACGAAAACGCGCTAAAATCCAGAGATGTTATTGTCAATATGCGTCCTGCCATCCGAGAATCCATAGCTCAATGTGACACTTGTATCCAATACGAGAGTTTGGCAGCAAGAGCGATCAAGAAGATTGCCGAACTAAAGAAAAGCGGCAATGCCACCCAAGACGAAGTGGCGAGATACGCTTCAGCAGCCGTTGAGTTCATGCAGATGGTCAACACCTATAATCCTGATGAGTTCTACACCACCCGCATTGAAAAGATGGAGCGTCTGCTCACAGATATGCCATTAAAAATCAAATTTACTACCGTAGAATGGAAAACGCTACATGAAGGCAATTTCATACCCAATGTTGAAGTATGGGCATATCATGGCACTACACCCATTTCTTCAAACACATTCTCGTCCGACAGAAAGTTCAGAAATATATTGAGCAAAGAAGGATTCAATTACAAACAGATGGGAATATCCGACACAAAAGGTATCGTAGAGATAGAATTGGACAGAACAAATCTACCTATGGGTATCTTATTCCGACCGGACAAAGACAGTAATATCAAAATAAAATATATGAGTACGGCAGAATTATTAAGACAAGCACACGGTACATATATGGAAAAACAATTTCGCTTAAAGATGTACACTAAATAACTTATTATTAACCACTTAATTCTTTACACACATGAAGAAAATATTTTTTAAAAGCATTGCAATTGCAATTACAACTTCTCTTTTTTGTACTACAAGCCTCTCCGCTCAAGGTTTTCTAAACAAATTGAAGAAAGCGACAGACAAAGTAGAGTCCGTTTCTAAAACTGTAGAGTCCGTCACAGGAGCGACAACAGCTTCTACAGAACAAGGCACTGATAGTATTTCTCCAAAAGAATTCCTAGAAAAAGCGCCGTCCTATACAGTAAAGAAAGTTATCGAAACTGATTCTTTAGGAAAGGCAATTACCAATGAAGACGGCACAACAAGATACAGTTACTTACTTATCGACAAAGATGGCAAAGTATGTGAAAAGAATGCCGTAAGAAAGCATTTGAATTCTGCATTAAAGTCTGGAACATTCATCTTACTAAAAGTAGGTGGAGGAGCCACAGCGGGTGCCTTAGCCGGTAAAAAAATAGGTGGCTCCAAAAAGTCAGCTTGGATTGGTGCGGGAGTAGGTGCCGCTGCCGGTTTATTAGGCTCTGCCAATGACATCAAAGCCGTGAAACAACAAATCAAGTTAATGAAAGAATGTAAAAAGGTACTAAAAGCCTACGAAAAAACATTTACTGAAGAGGGTACGCCAATAGACGCTTCGATAGACCTCGCCAACGTTGACGGAATCAACTTCACCGAATGCGAAGAGATTACAAAGAGCGCAGCTGACGTGAAAAATGAGTTTTTGGCATCAAAAACCGCTGGAGAATCATTGGAAGAGATAGAAATGCCTGACACCCTATAAGTCTAAGCCTTACTGTTCTGTCAATATAAACAAACCAAAGCATTATAAATGCTCCAATAATAAAGCCTTGCAAAAAATTGTTTTTGCAGGGTTTTATTATTATAATCAAAAACATTGTAGCAAAACTCGTTACAATAGGAATTTAACATACTAACAGGGGCTTTCGGATTGCCCCAAGTTTTCCAGACAGCATACGTCAAAGCACAAAAAAACCGCTAAAATTGCATTTTTAGCGGGTTTTTGTCATTAAAAAGCTGGTGATTTGTTGGGCTACCTGGATTCGAACCAGGAATGACAGGACCAGAATCTGTAGTGTTACCATTACACCATAGCCCAATTATTTTCGTTTGCGGGTGCAAAGATACAAATATTTTGGGAATTCAAAACATTTCCACTATTTTTTTTGCAAAAATCCCCAAATTAACTTTTCAAATAAAAGCATCTCCACTAAAAAACACAAAAATTAAGTGATAACTTTCTTGTATCCAATAAATCAGCGTATATTTGTCAAAAATATCACGTTTATAATCAGAAACAAAGGGTGAGCCTTTTTTGTTATAAACCAAAAGAGAACATGAATTATTAATATCAAATGTAAGAATGAACGATACTAAAGTATTAATCGAGAAAATAAAAGAGGGAATTCAAGAAAAAAAAGGTAAGAATATCGTTATTGCCGATCTAACCAAAATAGAAGATACCATCTGTAAATATTTCGTTATCTGTCAGGGAAACTCTCCCAGCCAAGTAAGTGCTATTGTAGACTCAATCAAAGAATCCGCACGAAAGGGTGCTGACAGCAAGCCTTTTGCAGTAGACGGACTCCGGAATGCCGAATGGGTAGCTATGGATTATGCAGATGTATTGGTACATGTATTTTTACCGGAAACAAGAGCCTTTTATAATCTTGAACACCTTTGGGCTGATGCCAAACTTACTCAAATCCCCGATTTAGACTAAATTACGATTATGGACAATAAGAATAGCAATAACAATAATAACAGCAACAAACCTAATAATAAGGTTAACTTGCCAAAGTTCAATTTGAACTGGATGTATATGATTATTGCCCTGATGCTTCTCGGCCTCTGGTGGGGCAGTGATTCAAAGGGTGTCGGAAGTAAAAACGTTACTTACAGCGAGTTTCAGGACTACGTAAGAAATGGATATGTCAGCAAAGTACTGGGTTATGAAGATAAGTCAATCGAAGCTTATCTGAAACCCACTGCAGTTGGCGCTGTATTCGGAGCAGACTCCACAAAGGTGGGACGTAACCCCGTCATTACTAGCCGGACGCCATCTACCGATAAGTTGGAAGAATTCCTGCAAACGGAAAAAGAAGCCGGTCATTTCGACGGAACATCGGATTACCCTCCTAAGTCGGACATATTTCCCGCTATCTTGATTCAGATCCTTCCACTCGTTCTGCTAGTAGCACTATGGATATTTTTCATGCGCCGTATGAGCGGTGGTGGAAGTGGAGGTCCCGGTGGCGTATTCAACGTAGGGAAATCAAAAGCCCAACTTTTTGAAAAAGGAGGAGCCATCAAAGTCACCTTCAAGGATGTAGCCGGTCTGGCGGAAGCCAAACAGGAAGTGGAAGAGATTGTCGAGTTCCTGAAAGAACCGCAGAAATACACGGATCTGGGAGGTAAAATACCTAAAGGAGCTTTGTTAGTAGGTCCTCCGGGAACAGGTAAGACATTGCTTGCCAAAGCGGTAGCCGGCGAAGCGAACGTACCCTTCTTCTCCCTTGCCGGTTCGGATTTTGTGGAAATGTTCGTAGGTGTAGGTGCATCCCGCGTCCGCGACTTGTTCAAGCAGGCAAAAGAGAAAGCTCCCTGTATTGTCTTTATTGACGAAATCGACGCAGTGGGACGCGCACGTGGTAAAAATCCCGCAATGGGAGGAAACGACGAGCGCGAAAACACCTTGAACCAGTTGCTTACGGAAATGGACGGCTTCGGTTCCAACAGTGGTGTGATTATTCTTGCCGCTACCAACCGGGTAGACGTATTGGACAAAGCCTTGCTCCGTGCAGGGCGTTTCGACCGTCAGATACACGTAGATCTGCCCGACCTGAATGAACGTAAAGAAGTATTCGGCGTACACTTGCGCCCGATCAAGATAGATGACACGGTAGATGTAGACTTACTGGCTCGCCAGACTCCGGGATTCTCCGGCGCCGACATTGCCAATGTCTGCAACGAAGCGGCATTGATCGCTGCCCGTCACGGAAAGAAATTCGTTGGCAAACAAGACTTCCTGGATGCAGTAGACCGTATCATCGGTGGGCTGGAAAAGAAAACCAAGATTACCACAGAAGCCGAAAGACGTTCTATCGCCTTGCACGAAGCGGGACACGCGTCCATATCCTGGTTGTTGGAATACGCCAACCCTCTAATCAAAGTGACAATTGTTCCTCGTGGACGTGCATTGGGAGCAGCGTGGTACTTGCCGGAAGAGCGTCAGATCACAACAAAAGAACAAATGCTCGATGAAATGTGTGCTACGCTGGGAGGACGTGCAGCCGAAGACTTATTTATCGGCCGTATCTCTACCGGTGCCATGAACGATCTGGAAAGGGTTACGAAACAGGCATACGGCATGATTGCTTATTTAGGAATGAGTGATAAGCTGCCTAACTTATGTTATTACAACAACGAAGAATACTCCTTCAACCGTCCATATAGCGAGAAAACAGCCGAGCTTATCGACGAAGAAGTAAAAAGGATGGTCAACGAACAGTATGAACGTGCCAAAAAGATCCTGTCTGAACATCAGGAAGGTCACAATCAATTGGCACAATTACTGATTGACAAAGAAGTGATCTTTGCGGAAGACGTTGAGCGTATCTTCGGAAAGCGTCCTTGGGCTTCCCGTTCAGAAGAAATCATGGCAGCCAAAGAAAGCCAGGATGCAGCTAAAGCAGAAAAGCAACTTGCTGAAAAGCTGAAAGGGGAAGAAAAAGAGATAAAAGAAGAGGAAGCCAAGAATTCTGCGGAAGAAAAAGCTGCGGAAGGAAAAGTTACTGTAGAAGGTTCCAAAGTCACTGTAGAGAAAAATACATCTACGGAACCGACTACCGATAAAGAAAAATAAGCCACTGTTTAATCAATTAAAAAACGAGCTGATTGTGAACAATTTTATAAAACGAGCCATCACAGGTGTACTCTTTGTTGCTATTTTGGTAGGATGCATCCTCTATGGCGCATTTAGCTTCGGCATCTTATTTACCGCCATTAGCGCACTCACCATTTATGAGTTCGGACAGCTGGTTAATATGCGTGCGGAAGGGGTTCAGATAAACAAGACCATCAATATGCTGGGCGGCGCTTATCTGTTTCTTGCCATTATGGGATTCTGCATTGACGCGGCTGATTCCAAAATCTTTATCCCCTACGTACTGCTATTGCTGTATATGATGATCAGCGAGCTGTATCTGAAGAAAGAGAATCCCGTGCTTAACTGGGCTTATTCCATGCTCAGCCAACTCTACATCGGACTGCCATTCGCTTTACTGAATGTATTAGCTTTCCACAACGATCCGGAATACAGCAGCATAAGTTATAACCCTATTCTACCACTATCTATCTTTATTTTCCTTTGGCTGAATGACACAGGTGCTTATTGCATCGGTTCGCTTATCGGAAAGCATAGATTGTTCGAGCGTATCTCTCCTAAGAAATCATGGGAAGGTTCTATCGGCGGCGGAGTAGTAGCGATCGGAGTAGCCTTCATACTCGCTCATTATTTCCCGTTGATGTCCATGCCGGAATGGGCAGGGCTGGCTTTAGTCGTAGTTATATTCGGCACATGGGGGGATTTGACAGAATCACTGCTGAAACGTCAGTTGCACGTTAAAGATTCGGGAACTATTCTTCCGGGACACGGAGGAATGCTCGACCGTTTTGACAGTTCTTTAATGGCTATTCCGGCAGCAGTCGTTTATCTGTATGCACTAACCTGGTTCTAATCCAATCGCTTTATCGGATTATCAAACAAACCAACATCATAAAAAGAAAAGGTCGGGAACTTCATAGGAAGTGATCCCGACCTTTTTCACACACAGCGAATCATAGTTAGAGGTTATCGGATTGAAGAAGTGGAATGCACATCCTTCGCCTTTTCCGGCACTCCTACCGGATGGTCGAAATCAAGAACGATCACTCTTCCTTCTCCATTTTCTTTTGAATTTATAGTAACTTTAAAACCTTTCATCGTAGTTTCACCATTCTCTTCCGTCGGATAGAAATCTTCCAGATTATAGGAAACCCGTCCCCATCCCCAATAACCGGTCACATCATCATACGTATTATAACGCAACTCCAGATGAACATAACCGTCTTCAGCAACATTTACCGTCTCCGGTGACGATGGATCGCCAGGTTCACCGGGTTCAGTCGTATCCATCAGATTCTGAACAAGGCTGATACGATGTTTCGTCGAACGAGGCAGGTTCTGATGGAAAATAACATTCAGGTATTTCCCCCCTAGCCACATATCACCTTGATAAATCACAATCGGATCATTTCCAAATTCCTCCTCTTCTTCCGTAGTTTTCATTTCTTCCACCCCTTTAGTCAAGACATCCTGAATGCCTTCCATTTTTACCTGAACGCCCTTTTCGTCTTTCATATCAGCCAAAGGATTAAAGAATGCAACCACCCGTTCACCATCTACCGGTCTGTACCAAGGAATGGAAGAGCTGACCGGATCAATGATTCCCCAACGGTCACCCTCCAGGAAATAACCGCCGCCACCGGTTGTACGTACGGTCGCCCAGTCCCAACTGAAATCTCCGATAGAATAATAATCGTCATCATCGTCACATGACTGCAACATTGGCACCAATGCCAACAATAGAATTCCTAAAAGCCATTTAAATTTTTTCATGTTAGATCCTTTCTTTTTTAACCTTCTGTCTTATAAATAAAAAAGCCGTGCAAATATTGCATCGGCTTTACGTTTATTCAGAAAAAGAAAGTTATTTTTTCAACAGCTCCAACATCTTGCGCGCCGCATGACGAGGAGCGCCTGCCGGACCTAGCCGTTCAGCCATACGCTCATATTCCGCCAGCATTTCACGCCTGTACTTGTCATCTTCAAGAATCTTTTCCAGTTCACTCTGCATATTCTTCACAGTCATCGTATCAGCCACCAATTCCTTCACAACCTCACGATCCGCAATCAGATTGACCAAAGAAATGAACTTCACCGTCAGAATATGATGCCTCAAGAACGAAATCACCTTTCCAATCGGAGTGTGATAACAAACTACCTGTGGAACACGGAACAACGCCGTTTCAAGGGTAGCCGTCCCTGAAGTAACCAAAGCCGCATCCGCGTGTTGCAGCAGACGATAAGTCTGACCGAAAATAATTTTCACCTTCGACTCTCCTATATACTGTTCGTAATATTCAGGAGCAATGGAAGGAGCGCCAGCCAGAACAAGTTGGTAGTCGGGGAAAGCAGAAGCCGCCTTCAACATATCCGGCAGGTTATCTTTTATCTCCTGTTTTCTGCTTCCTGCCAAAAGTGCAATAATCGGTTTATTCTCCAACTGATTATCCGCAATAAACTCAGCCGTATTTTTCGGATGCGCTTCCTGATAGGCCGTCACTTCATCCACCGTAGGATTCCCCACATAATGGATAGGATAGTGATGCTTTCCTTCAAAGAACTCCACTTCAAAAGGAAGAATGGAGAAAAGCTCGTCCACATCACGCTTTATATTCTTGATACGGTATTCTTTCCAAGCCCATATCTTCGGAGATATATAATAATATACGGGAATCTGCGTCTTTGCGTGGACAAACTTGGCAATATCCAGATTGAATCCCGGATAATCTACCAAAATGACAACATCCGGATTCCAGAAAACGATATCTTCCTTGCAACGTCTCATATTGGCAAAGATAGTACGCAGATGGAGCAACACCGGAATAAATCCCATATAAGCCAACTCCTTATAATGTTTCACCATCGTACCGCCTACGGCAGCCATCAGATCACCGCCGAAAAAACGAAATTCAGCTTGAGGATCTTCCACCTTCAAAGCTGCCATCAGATGAGAAGCGTGCAAGTCACCGGAGGCTTCGCCCACAATCAGATAATACTTCATAGAGTTGAGAGTTGAGAGTTGAGAGTTGAGAGTTGGTAGGGATAGATGACCAATAGAGTGTCATGCTTTCTTTTTCAACTTTCAATTTTCAACTAATTAAACCATTTATTAAGTTCATCAATAAAGTGATATGCCGTCACATCGACAGTCGTCGGAGTGATGGCCACGTAGCCGTTTGCTAATGCCCAATGATCGTTCCTTTCATTTTCAGGTTCGTGATCGGTAAATTCACCTGTCAGCCAGAAGTAATTCGGATCGCTCAGACGAGGGCAAGCAGCCCACTCGTTCGTCCAACACCCTTTGGCCTGTTCGCAAATCTTTATTCCTTTTATATCAGCCGTATCCGGGAAATTCACATTCAAGCAAGTCAAAGGAGGAAGTCCTTTTTCCAGTACCATCGCGGCAATCTTGCGTATATAAGGTCCCGCAGCCTCAAAATCCGCATCGGGAGCATGATTGCACAAAGAGAATCCAATGGAAGGAATCCCATTCAGACAACCTTCAAACACAACTCCCATCGTACCGGAATAGTGTACATTGGTAGCCGAATTATCCCCATGATTAATACCACCCACTACCAAATCCGGTATCCGGTCGAGTACTGTATTCCGAGCCAGTTTAATGCAATCGGTCGGGGTTCCCGAACATTTGTATACAGTCAGCCCAACTTCTTTTTTGACCAATTGATAATGAACAGGTTGTATCACCGTAAGCGCGCATCCACTACCGGAACGCGGTGAATCCGGCGCCATTACCACGATTTCTCCTAATGGACGGAGAAACTTAACCAGCTCACTAATACCTTTAGCCATAATCCCGTCATCATTTGAAACGAGTATCAACGGCCTCTTATTTTCCATATATTCAATCCTTTCCTTTTTTAATTATTCGCACAAATTTAAATATAAATCTCGATTTATATGCCAGTGATATAAGAAAACGTCAA
>ERZ857775.1536-NODE-1536-length-26281-cov-5.052353_pt1 | contig 26281 bp, 23 predicted proteins | sample MGYA00519698_ERZ857775 | MGnify/ENA primary metagenome ERZ857775 (study PRJEB31778, sample SAMEA3449363) | human gut metagenome | biome: human gut; feature: human-associated habitat; material: faeces | place: United Kingdom | collected 2010/2012 ...
TGAACCTCGATAACGGCGAAGTGGCCCGTCGTTACGGTGAGAACGATATCAAAGGAGCCCGCCTGTTCTTCGTCGCCGGCTTGCTTCCTGCAAAGGATGGCGGCCTGTACGTCTGCAACTGGCAGGGACATGACAAGAATGCCGTAGAGGCCAACAGCCCCCAGGTATTCGAAATCAATGATAAAGGTGAAGTGATCTGGAATCTGAACGATAACGAAAAGTTCGGTATGATTTCTACGATTAGCACGATCGAATAAGCCGTCTTTATTTGGATCATAAAAGGGTATGTCATTCATTTGATGTACCCTTTTTTCATTTACCCCTTCCTACCTCCGTTTTTCTAAAAAAGAGATTAAAACTATCAATCTCTGCTAAAGCTCCGTAAAAATAAAATGACTAAAAAAAACGTACGTTTTTTTTAGTCATTTAGAGGAAGCAAATATACTTAAAATCTTTGAATATCAAATATTCTTATTTGTTTTTTATTCTCTTGTCAGTCAGATGTATCAATGGATAGATCTGATACTCTCTGATAGTCAGCCATTAACAATATTTCAGATATAAAATGACTAAAAAAAACGTACGTTTTTTTAGTCATTTAGAAGACGATTAATCATCATATAACCAATTTGTTACGCCTTCCCTGCTTTTGGGACTGACGAACTTTGGTATGAAATAATATGTATGATAATTTATTGCAAATGAGCTACTTGTGATAAGTGGTTAAGAAAGGAAAAATCAAGATTGATTATCCTTCATTGTTATACGGTTGAAAAAGTGCGGCTGAAATTACACTATTTAGAAATAGTCTAATTTGTAATTAGAATGAAATTTTTCAATAATAAATGATAATCATGTATTATTTGATAGATATCATTAAGGTTATATCTAACTATAATAGCAAGGATATATTCTTGTGAATTAAAGTGAATAATAAAATTAATACATGATTATCATACATTTTTGCAAAAATTCGGATGTGATTGATAATTAAGCTATTAAAATTCGAAAAAGTTTGAATATCAAAGAAATTAAATATATTTGCACTGTCAAAATAAAATATTATTTATCACCTGAAGAGGTATTTAAATACCTCTTATTTTGTACTTTAAAGTACAAAATTTCTACTGTTTCTAATACAAATTAATGATATTTTATTTTGAGATTTTGTAGCCAAGATTTTTCGATTACGTTGTCTGTATCGGGACTGACGAACTTTTGTGTGGGGTAATAAATGTTTTAATTATATGAAAATCAATTATTTACTATTAAGGCTGACGCGAGAGAAATATATCAATCGTTGGGTTATTCTCCTGATTGATCTGTTTCTTTCTGTTTTTTCGACCATCACTTCCTTGGCTTTAATCAGCTACATTTTAGATTGCGACTATTCCAACCAAGTTGTATTCAGAGTCTTTTTAGCTTCGGCGTTTTGTAGCATCGTCAGTTTTTTTGTTTGTCAGACCTATAAAGGAATTATCCGTCACTCTGCTTTTACCGAGACAGGGCGTATCGCTATGGCCTCCTCCCTGAAAGTGGCGATCGTTCTGCCTGTCCTTTTCCTGCTGACTGAAACCTTTTCTTTCCGTAGCTTCCTGCTAGGGAGTGTGATCGATTTCTTTCTCACCTTCTTTATCTTGACGATTTTCCGTGTCTTCCTGATCACGGGCTATACTTTTATGATAAGTAGCATGACTTCCCGTAGTAAAGATAAACTGTTGGTTTTCGGGCATGAAAAATCTTCTCCGGCATTCTTGAACGACTCGTTTTTACGTGAAAACTCATCCTATCAGGTGGAAGGCTTCCTCCGTTTCGGCCAGCGTGTCTCCATGCGCATCGGTTTGTATAAGGTCTATTTCATTACCGACCAAGAGGAATTCAGCCGTTGGGTGAACCGCTACAATATCAAGGCGATCCTCTTTACGGACTATAAGGCGGTGAAGGAAGAAAGCGAACGTCTGGTTCGTTTCTGCGAAAAAGAAAAAGTCCGTATGTTGCTCCTTCCTTCTTTGGACGAATTGAAAGGAGGCAAACTGAAGATGCGCGCCCTTCCCGAAGTCCGCATCGAAGACCTGTTAGGACGCGAAGAGATCCGTATCAACATGGAGGAGATCGCGGGTTCCCTGAAAGGCAAAGTCGTTTTGGTCACCGGAGCCGCCGGTTCCATCGGTAGCGAACTCTGTCGCCAACTCTGCCATTTCGGGCTGAAACAATTGGTCCTGTTCGACAGTGCCGAAACCCCGATGCACAACATCCGGCTGGAGTTGGAAGAAAAGTTCCCCGATGTCGAGTTTACCCCGGTCATGGGAGACATTCGCATGATCCATCGTGTCGAAAGCATCTATCAGCGTTTCCATCCCCAGTTGGTCTTCCATGCCGCCGCCTACAAGCATGTGCCCCTGATGGAAGAGAACCCCTGCGAAGCCGTCCATACGAATGTTTATGGTACGCGTAACGTAGCTGATATGGCAGTCAAGTACGACGTAGATAAGTTCATCATGGTCTCGACCGATAAAGCCGTCAACCCGACCAACGTCATGGGAGCTTCCAAACGTTTGGCAGAGATGTATGTGCAAAGCCTGAGCATCGCTATCAGCAAAGGTCGGCAATCCGGTAAAACCCGCTTTATCACCACCCGTTTCGGAAACGTGTTAGGCAGCAACGGTTCCGTCATTCCCCGTTTCCGCGAACAGTTGGCAAAGGGAGGCCCTCTGACCGTCACCCATCCCGACATCATCCGCTACTTCATGACGATCCCCGAAGCCTGCCGCTTGGTTTTGGAAGCCGCCTTTATGGGCAAAGGAAACGAAATCTTCGTCTTCGATATGGGAACCCCTGTGAAGATCGCCGATCTGGCACGCCGCATGATCGAACTGGCAGGCCTTATCCCCGGCGAGGATATCGAGATCAAATATACCGGCCTCCGTCCGGGCGAAAAGCTCTACGAAGAATTGTTGGCAACGAAAGAAAATACATTACCTACGGAAAACGAAAAGATCTACCGTGCCCAAGTCCGGGAATACGATTACGAAGACATCTGTACGGTCATGAACCCTCTGATCGACCTTGCCATCAGAGTAGATAAAATGGGTACCGTCCGGATGATGAAAGGAATCGTGCCGGAGTTCAAGAGCAAGAATTCGGAATATGAAGTGCTGGACAAGGTTGAATAATACCCTGTTAGTGTATTAAAGGTGTTCATATTGGAGAATAATTGATATGGAAGTTAATGGACAGCAAAGATGGAATTTATATTGGAGATGATGTTTGGATCGCTGTTCAATGTTGCGTATTGAAAGGTGCAAAAATAAATTCTCATACAGTTATAGGAGATAAATCTTTGGTAAATAAAGAAATCTCTCAATCCGAGGTTACTTTTGGCTCTCCTGCAAAAGTTGTATCGTATCGTAAATAACAATATTAGTGAATATGAAAGAAAGAATAGAATGGATTGATCTTGCAAAAGGTTTTTCTATAATATTGGTAGTTTATGGACATTCAGGCTTAAGCACAGTCCCCTTTTTAGGTGATTGGTTTTCTGCTTTCAGAATGCCTTTTTTCTTTATTGTTTCAGGGTTGTTATTTTCGATCTCTAAATATCCAACTTTTATTTCTTTTTTGAAGAGACGTTGGTTGACATTAGTCCGACCATATTTTATTTTTAGCCTAACATTAATGTTAGGAATCTGGATTTTACATCCAGATTCCATAGCTTTCATTATTAAAGACATTGTGATAAAAGGATGGGGAGGATATGCTTTGTGGTTTATTCCTGTACTATTTTCCACAGAGATTGTCTATTTTTTTATATGCAAATATATAGATATAAAGTATTTACGATTTTTAGTTCTATTATGTAGCGCTATAATTGGATATATAACTTATAAGTTAGATTTTTATAATAATTATAATATCTGTTTCGTTTTTACATCTGTCTTGTTTTATGGAATAGGAAATTTATTAAGTGATTGGATGAAGAATTTATTCTGTAATTTGAATATGTCCATATTGATCCAATATACTTTTGCCTTGTTCTTATGCTCTTTGTTTTTCTTGTTAAACCATCAGAAGCCTGAATTTTTTATCAATAAATTAAGCGGTATATATACATATATCGCTGCTTTTAGTGGAGCTTTTTTTATGTGCAGTGTCTCTTCAATAGTTTCACGTTTGCATTATCAACCAATAAGGATAATGAAAGAAGGGATTAAATATATGGGACGTAATTCTTATATAATTCTGGCTTTTCATCAAATTATTCTTCAGTTGCTAGGATTAACCTGTTTGTTCAGTGGTTCAATTCAACGATTGATAATGTGGTTTTCTCTTATAATGCTCATAGAGGGTATTAACCGATATTTTCCGTTTGTTTTAGGGAAAAAGAAAATGTTACCTCTATTGTTGGAATAATTATTAAGTAAAATGTTAAATATATTAAAGGGAGGGTAAATTTCTTGATAAAAATTTTACCCAATGTTTAAAAGGAATAGCGTGTTTGATAATAGCATTGCATCACTATTCGCAGTATATAGTAGCTCATTAATTATCCGATCATGTTATATATAAACTGTTATCCTATCAAGGTGGGTTTGCTGGAGTCGCTTTGTTTTTCTTTTTATCTGGTTTTGGATTGATGGAATCTGAAAAAAGTTGTCATTTAGGAATAAAAGGTTTTCTATTGAATCGTTATTGGAAAGTGTATAAACCTATTTTGATTATAAATGCCATTTCTATAATTGTTTATTCATTATTTCATTTGATAGAAGTGCGGAATGTGCAGGACATTCTTTACTATTTGTTGAGTATTAAAGCATTTGGTAGTGTGACTTGGTTTGTGTCTGTTTTGTTTGTTTGCTATGGGATCTTTTATATTGCTTCAACGCAGAAAAAAAGAACAGGTATAATCTTGTTCATCGGTCTTTTCTGCATGATGTTGTATTCTATTTTGAAATATGCAGATTTATATTATTTCTATTTTTCTACTCCTCTGTTTTTTATAGGAGTTTTTGTGTCCATATATAAAGATATTGTTCAAAGATTTTTTTACCATTGTATAATGGTGTAGTGTGTATGGGTATTATAGTCATTTTGACCGCTTTTTATTTGTTTAGAATGATGGGATATGGACTTGGTGAACATTTGATGTTGAATATAGCTCAGACTGTATTACTTTTATGGTTCTCATCACATTTCCTACTTGAAGATAAACTATCATTCTTTCTTGGGGAAAATATCATATGAACTTTACCTGACTCATTATCGAATAATTGCTATTGCTTTTACTGTATTTGGAGGTATATCAGTATGGATGTATTTACCTATTATTATATTAGTAGCTTGGGGGATCCATTTGATATGCACAATTTCGTGGAAAACCGGCAATCATTTTAAAGACATAATGGGATGTAGATAGTACAAATCTAAAGATTAATTTGATAATTACTTGGTGCTTCGTGATACAACAAATACATAGTTCGTAAGAGGTATCGGTAATTTGTGACAGGATGGAGGTTTTTTTGAAAAGTAGACATTACCTCTATTCGTGAGAAAATGATCATTAGATAAAATATTAAATGCAGTATTTAATTAGATGATAATTTCTATGAATAGAATAATTAAATTAATATATATCTATTTCAAACAGATATATATGATTTTTTTGAAAAATCATATATGTGGAATCAGTATATCTCGGAGGTTCTGTAATTTTAAGATAATGGGCACTAATAATACGATAGTAGTTAAAAGCCATCTACCTATAAACGTGAACATTGTGATATATGGTGATAATCATAAACTTACTATTGAAGAAAATGTAGTGTTCAAAAAAGGACAAATTTGGTTTGAGGATCATGATTGTGAAATATGCATTGAATCAGGTACTACAATTGAAGATGCACATCTTGCAGTGGCTGAGAATGGGACAAAAATTTTAATAGGTAAAGATTGTATGTTTTCCAAAGGAATTCATATTGCAACAACTGATTCACATTCTATCATTGATATCGAGTCTGGTAATAGAACCAATCCTGCACAAGACATCATTATTGGTAATCATGTATGGTTAGGTTATTGTGCAAATGTAAACAAAGGTGTTTTAATAGGAGATAATGTTGTAGTAGCAGGACATTCAGTAGTGACAAAGTCTATTCCTGCAAATAGTATCGTTGCTGGGGTGTCTGCTCGTATAGTAAAAAGTAATATAACGTGGAATAGAATCCGTATATAAGTGGAATATCATGTATGATAATTCAAATGTCAAAACAATCAATTAAATATATAGCTTTCTTTGATACCCAGGACTCGGCGGTAAAAAGGAATTACGTTACATCTGCTTCTAATAAGTTGGAGTATATTGCTAGAGCAATAGCGTCTACGGGTAGAGATGTTGAGATTGTATCAATGTCTCAAGTACAGGAGGAAAAGTTTAAATTCTATGTATCTGAGAAAAAACAGGTAGCCACAGGCATTACATTACGCTTACCTTTCTCGTGGGGAGGTAATAGTGGATTTGCTGGAAAACTCAAAATATTTTGGCATTTAATTAATATGTTTTTCTTTCTTTTACTTAATTGTACGAAGGATGAAAAGGTTGTCGTATATCACTCCCTGGGGTATTTTGATATTATTCGATGGGCAAAAAAAATACGAAAATTCAAACTTATTCTTGAGGTAGAGGAGGTTTATTCTGATGTTTCGCAGATGTCAAAATATTGGCGGAATCTTGAATTCAAGATGTTTGATATTGCTGATGCTTTCATATTGTCTAACGACTTCTTGGATACTAAGATTAACAGGCGTAACAAACCTTCTGTTGTAATATATGGTACTTATGGGGCGGAACCCAAACGAGTAGAGAAATTCAATGATGGAAAGATACATGTAATTTATGCAGGAACATTCGATCCTAATAAGGGCGGAGCTCAAACAGCTATCATGGCTGCTGAATATTTGCCAGAGAATTACCATATTCATATTTGTGGATTTGGTAACCTTGAAGATGTTGAGGCTGTAAAAAAACAAGTTGTAGAGGTAAAGGGTAAATCAATATCAACTATTACATACGATGGATTAAAAAAGGGAAATGAATTTGTCGAATTCCTTCAGCAATGTCACATAGGTCTTAGTACCCAGAAACCAGAAGGTGGGTATAATGACACTTCATTTCCATCTAAGGTACTCACCTATATGGCAAATGGGCTTGCAGTAGTAAGTATTAAGATTCCTGTTCTTGAAAAGGCAGCCATTGCCGATGCACTTTCTTTTTATGAAAGTTCTAGTGGAAAGTCACTTGCGGAGGCTATAATGAAATGTGATTATAATCAGTCCTCAAGAGAGTTATTGAATATATTAGATCAGAAATTTGAGGAGAATATTAAATCAATTATTTAAATTAAATATGAGCGATAAAAAAGTGGGACTCGTTACCTTTTATGGTAATAACTATGGAGGTTGCCTTCAAGCATACGCTATACAGAAAACTATCCAAGATATTGGGTATGAACCTCGAATCTTACAAGTATGTATACCCCTAAATAGATCCATTTTCGATAAATGGATGGCTCTTTGTCGTGTCTTTATGAATCCTATAGCGTTCTTTTGTCGGCGCAAGTATATAAAGGAATATTGTCATAATGAAATTTTCCGCTCACAAGCTTTTGATCATTACAGATCTGAATTCCTAAATTTTGATAAGTCCTTTACTCTGAGTACAAATAACTTGAAAGGAGCTGAGAATTATACCACATTTGTTTGTGGTAGTGATCAGATTTGGAATCCAAACCTTTATGGTGTACATCCCATCTGGACAATGAAGTTTGCATCGGAGGGTTCTAAAAAGATAGCATACGCGCCAAGTATTGGTATTTCTACTATACCAGAAGAGTTTATCGCTGAATTTCAGGAGAACTTGAAGGCTTATTCTTATCTCAGCTGTCGTGAGCAAGAGGGAGCGAATAGTCTTTCTAAAGTTATGGGCAAGGAGGTTGATGTGGTACTTGATCCAACGCTGCTTCTTACTCCGGAGAAGTGGCATGAGTTTGAACGTCCTGTGGACATTAAGAAGCCATACATCTTCTGTTATCTTTTTGGTGATTATGACTATATTGCTGAGGTAAAGAGGCGGGTAAAAGCATACTTTGAACTTGATATTGTTTGTTTGCCGTACAATTTTCGAGAATTGAAGGCTGATGACATTAAACTATATGATATTACTCCTAACCAGTTTGTGTGGCTGATTGAGAATGCTAAATATGTGGTTACAGATTCATTCCATGCATCTGTCTTCTCAATCAAGATGAGTACTCCGTTCGTGTCGCTCAAGCGTACTAGTGACAATGATAAGAAGAATATGAATTCTCGTTTATATACTCTTTTGCAAACTGTAGGTCTAGAAGACCGTATGGTAGGTGAAAATATGGTAAATGATATTGAAAATATTATTGGTAGAGATATTGATTTCGAGTCCGCTAACGAGAAACTTACCGTATATATGGAACGTGACATTTCTAAACTTGAAAAAGCACTTTCTCATGAGTAAGAGTATTAAAGATAACTGTAGTTGTTCTGGATGTGGTGTATGCAAAACTGTTTGCCCTAAAAATGCCATCACATTCGTAACGGATGCAAAAGGTTTCCCGCGTCCAATAGTGAATGAAAGTTGTATACATTGTGGACTTTGCGTGAAGCAATGCCATGAGCATAAGTTGTTTACGGGGCATAAAGTCTTGAAAGCTTATACCGCATATTCCAATAATATTGAGATACGTAATGCAAGCTCTAGTGGAGGCGTATTTTCAGAGATAGCCATACAGATCATTGAACAAGGTGGTTTCGTATGTGGTGCTGGTTTTAAAAAGAATTATACTCTTTGCCATCAGATTGTCGAGTCAGTCGAAGAACTGAAGGGTCTTCGTAAAAGTAAGTATCTTGAAAGCGACACTACTCACGTATGGAAGGAATTAAAAGATAGGATTGTTGTGAAAAATCAAAAGGGAATGTTTGTAGGTACGCCTTGTCAGTGCGCAGCCCTTTGCTCTTATCTTGGTGATAAAGTTTCTAATATTCTTATTTGTGATTTTATTTGTCATGGAGTAGCATCTCCTTTTGTGTTTGAAAAGTACAAAGCTCATCTCAAAGAACAGTATGGTGCTCCTAAGAAGATTGAATTTCGGCATAAGAAAAATGGAGAGGGTTCATATTTCTACTATGAAGGAGTTGATGGCTGGTATATGGTCCCAAACTACACCAAGTCATATCCATATGCATACGCCAGTGGTTTGATCATTGCAGATGATTGTACTAATTGTCAGTATTGCATATTGGAACGGTTTAGTGATATTACTCTTGGCGATTATGTCGGTGGACCTACTGACTATTCAAAATCTACGATTTTTGCCAATACTCAAAAGGGGCTTGACTTTTTCAGAAATGCAGCAAATATAGTGCTTAAAGAAGAAAATCTTCAAGATGTAATCTCAAAATCGTGGCATCTCACTATTTCTAATACACATAATCCTAAACGTATCAAGGTCTTTACTCAATTAGATCAACCGTGGGAGTATCTGGAACAGAAATATTTCCATGCTCCAGATAAAATGGATTTATACAAACAAGCTATTCAAAACAAGATAAAAAAATTTATACATAAATGAAAGAAACTTTGCATGTTTCTGGACGGTATCCAAGTGAAGTAGATGTAGCTGTCCTTTTTCTTTTTTTTGCACGTGAGGAACAAACTGTTAGATCTTTTAAACAAATCTGCAAAGCTCGTCCATCACGCCTTTATTTATATCAGGATGGTCCACGTTTCGGTCATCAGAATGATGTGAAGAATATTGCCAAGTGTCGCAAGGCAGTTGAGGCCATGATTGACTGGGACTGCGATGTGTATAAGTTTTATCAAGAGAAAAATTTTGGATGTGATCCTTCTGAGTTTATCTCTCAGAAATGGATGTTTTCTACCGAGGAAAAGGGTATTGTAATTGAAGACGATGATGTGATGTCGGTAAGTTTTTTTCGTTTCTGTAAGGAGTTGCTTGATAAATATGAAAATGATACTCGTATCAATATGATCTGCGGTATGAACCATCTTGGTGTGTATGAGGAATGTCCATATGATTACTTCTTCTCTCAGGGAGGAGGTGCTATTTGGGGATGGGCATCTTGGCGGCGTGTTATTGATCAGTGGGATTCTAACTATACCTTGCTTGACGATGAGTATAATATGAATATTCTTGAAGCAAATATTGGAGCTGATAGAATGAAAGGTTTTGTATCAATTTGTAAACGCCATAAGGCTTCTGGGCGTGAGCATTATGAATCCATATTTGGTTACAATCGTTATTTCAACAGTACCTTTAATATTGTACCCAAGAAGAATATGACGTGCAACATTGGTATTGCAGCAGAATCTACACACTCGGTGAATAATATCACTCTGCTCCCGAAAAAAGTACGTTGTCAGCTTTATATGGAAATACATGAACTTGAGTTTCCATTGAAGCATCCTTTATGCGTATTGGATGAAAAGATTTATAAGCAAAAATTGGATATACTTCTTAGAGGAAATTGGATAGTACGTACTTTTCAATTACGTCGTATAGAGTCTTTTATTTATAGAATGTTTTCATTTTTTAATAAATAAAAAAGAAGCAAGAGCATTTTTGTTTATTGCTATATTACTAATATAGCAATTTTATTGATCGTTTATAAGCACTTTACCCCTGATTTAAATTCTGTTTTACAGAAAATCTTTACTATTGATGATAATAATTCTTTCTTTGGTATTTTCAGTATGGCTAATTTTTAAGTATAATCTCTTGGAGGTTGGGTAAAACAAAAGCATAATGAATCAAATAAAAACTGGTGCAATAATATCTTATGTGGCTTTGTTTCTTAACATTGTCATTGGATTGTTATATACGCCATGGATGATTAATACTATCGGTAAGGCAGATTACGGCTTATATACATTGGCTATGTCTGTTATTTCGCTCTTTGTGTTTGATTTTGGACTTGGAAGTGCAATTACAAGATTTGTATCGAAGTACTTGGCAGAGAATAGACAAGATATGGTTGATTCTTTGTTAGGGTTGGTTTTTAAGTTGTATTTCATTGGCGATTGTATCGTTTTGATTTCATTGTCTATTATCTATTTTTTCTTGCCGTCAATGTATCAAGGCCTGACCTCCTCGGAATTAGAAAGTTTTAAGATTGTATATTTAATAGCTGCATTGTTTAGTGTAATTTCATTTCCTTTTATACCATTAAATGGCATTATTGTATCTTATGAGAAGTTTATTCAGCTAAAATCGTGTGATTTGATTCATAGGCTTATAGTAGTTGCATTAATGACTGGTTGTTTGTTAATAGGGGCTGGTTTGTATGCTTTGATTATTGTTAATTCTATAGCGGGTATTGTTATTATTGTTTTAAAGTTATCTATTTTGGGAAAAAAGAAAATAGCATCTATACGCTGGGGATATTGGGAAAAGGAATTATTGAAATCAGTCTTAGGCTTCTCTATCTGGGTAACTATAATTCAATTAGCACAGAGATGTATATTTAATATTGCTCCTTCTATACTTGCTGCATTTGCATCATCTTCGGCAATTACTGTATTAGGCATTGCTATTTGCCTTGAAGGATACTCCTATACATTTGCAAATGCCATTAATGGAATGTTTCTTCCGCGAGTATCCAGAATGATTGCCAGTAATGATCGTTCAGAAATACTTAATTTAATGATCCGAATCGGTAGAATTCAAATTTATATCATTGGACTGATATGTGTAGGTTTTATCTGTTTAGGAGAAGAATTTATACATCTTTGGTTAGGAGATGGATTTGAACAAGTTTATATCTGTTCTCTACTAATTATTCTTCCGTCATTTGTACAGCTTCCTCAGGAGATTGGTAATACAACCATCGTTGCAGAAGGTAAAGTGAAGCTACAAGCCTATGCTTTTGTTTTGATGGCCGTTGTGAATCTTTTGTTAGCATATCCATTGACAAAGAATTTTGGTGTAGTTGGTCTTTGTGTTTCGATTATGGTAGCCTATTTAGTTAGAACAATTGTTATGGACATTGTTTTTTATAGAGTTTTGCATATCAATGTATTCAAGTTTGCTGGAATGTCATATGTGAAAATACTGCCATCAATATTTATTATTACTGTTTGTTGTGGAACTTTTAATAATATCTATACACAAGGAGGATGGATTGGGTTTATAATTAGAGTTGTTTTTTGTGTGATTTCTTATTGTTTAATTATTTGGTTTTTTTCTATGAATAAAGAAGAGAAATATCTTATTTTGATTCCTGTGAGAAAATTTTTTAATATTAAATAATTCATGTGGCTGCAATTGTTGTTAGTGTTTATTGCGTTTATATTATTAAAAAAATATCAAGCAAAAGGAGATACTAAGAAAAATAGAGATAATTATGTATCATGGTTGATGTTTTTTTTGATTATTCAGTCTGGGTTTAGAAATGTTGCAGTTGGAACAGATACTTTTGCTTATTATCGAATATTTGAGAGTGTAAAAGTATCTTCTTGGAATGATATATTATATGGATTTTATGAGGCATATCTACTAGGAAAAGGAAAAGATCCAGGTTATGCATTATTGCAAAAAATATTTCAATTTGTGTGTCCATATTACCAACTATTTTTATTATGTATAGCCATTTGTTTTTTTATTCCTTTAGGAAGTCTATTAAAAAGAGAATTGTCTTCTTTGAAAGAATTGTTTTTATCCTTTTGCATTTATCAAACTATTTTTTATGGTTTTTTTTCTATAACAGGGATTAGGCAAACTGTTGCAACTATAGCGACTTTAATTGGGATAAAATATATTTTTGAATCTAAATTGGTTAAATTTATTGTTGTGATATTATTGGCTTCTTTTATTCATAAATCAGTTCTTATATTTTTACCATTTTATTTTTTGAGTAAGTTAACTAAGGTAAAGTTAATACTACTTATAAGTATGATTTCTATTCCATTTATCATGCCCTTTTCTAGATCTTTTGCTGTTTTATTATCTTCTTTTTCAGTTAGTTCAAATTATATGTCCTATGCAGAATCTGATTATCAAACTTCAGGTGCTGTGAATTTTTTAATCTTAATTTTATTATGTGGAATATTAGTTTATTTATCAAAACGTAAATTTCCTTTATTAATTTCAGACTATGTGGTAATGGCTATTGCTTTGGCTATTATTTTTACACCGCTTGTATGGGTAGATCCATCACTTATGCGAGTGGTTCAATACTATTCCATTTTTATGCTAATAGCTTTACCGAAGGCCATTGAAAATTTAAAATATAGAGGGATAAATCGAGAAATGATTTATTTAATTTTTATTATAGCTCTAATATCAACTATTATAAAAAATAATACTTCTTATGCTTTTTTCTGGCAGGATATGGCTCTTGAAAGTGTTTATTTATAATTTTTGCTATTCTCACTTTTTGATTTAGAGGTTATGAAGATAATTCAAATAAACGCAGTTTATGGTTTTGGAAGTACAGGAATAATTGTACGTGACCTGCAAGATATCTGTTATCATAATGGAATAGAGTGTATTGTGGCATATTCTCAGAGTCAAGATACAGTTAAGAATGGGTATCAACTTGGTAATTTTATATCTAATAAAATTCATGCTTTATTATCACGTATAAGTGGAAAGCAAGGATATTTTTCTATTTTGTCAACAAGGAAATTTTTAAAGTATTTAGATCAATATCATCCAGATATTATTCATCTTCATAATTTGCATGGATGCTATATAAATGTACCAATGTTGTTAAAATATGCTTCGGGAAATGGTATATCTGTTGTTGTATCTCTTCATGATTGTTGGTTTTATACAGGAGGATGTTCGCATTATACTAGTGCTGGTTGTTCAAAATGGTTAAAAAATTGTGGCTCATGTCCTAAACGTTATGAAGAAACACCTGCTTATTTGTGGGACTCTTCATCTGAGATTCTTAAGGATCGAAAACTTTTGTTTAGTAAAATATCCGACTTAGTGGTAGTGGGTGTATCTAAATGGATTGTTGAAGAGGCTAATAAAACTGTGTTTAAGGGCGCACAGTGTTTAGTGATTACAAATGGTATTGATACAAATTTTTTTCATCCTGTAAAGTCTGATTTTAGGAAAAAGTTTCATTTGGAGGATAAATTTGTTATTCTGGCACCTGCAAATAAATGGTTTCTGGATGTAAATTGTGAGACATTAGATTATTTTTCTTCTCGATTGACTGAGGATATGAGGATGGTGTTTATTGGCGGTGGATGTGATGAAAATAGATTGACTGATAAAATGATAAACTATGGTTTTGTTTCTTCCAGAGAGGAAATTCGTGAAATATATAGTTCTGCAGATGTTTTGCTTAATTGTACTCGGGAAGAATCATTATCACTTCTTAACATCGAAGTTCAGGCCTGTGGAACTCCTGTTGTTACTTATTCAAATACAGGAGTAAAGGAGACAGTAGATGGAATGGGGGGATATGCTGTAGATAATGGAAATCCTGAAGCCATGTGGAATGTTTTTCTAAAAATAAAGAATCAAGGGAAAGAATATTATTCGGAAAAATGTATCGGATGGGTAAGAAATCAATTTGATAAGAATAAGAATTATCAGAAATACATTGATTTATATATGAGTATCCTAAATTGAGTGCTTACCAATAATTGATGATAAATCTTTGATAAATAAAGAAATGCCTACATTTCAGTAGCTTTTGTTACTCCTGCCGAAGTCGTCTCGCATCGTAAATGGAGAGTGTTGATAATGTGTTTCTTGAATATTTTAATATGTTGAATATATGAAAGTTTCTATTATAATTCCTGTGTATAATACAGAAGAGTATTTATCAGATTGTCTAGATTCTCTTTTAACTCAAGATGGAACAATAAATGATGATTATGAAATCATTTGTGTTGATGATGGTAGTACGGATCAATCTTTGGAAGTGTTAAATAGGTATAAAGAAAAGGGAGTTATTGTTATTTCACAAAAAAATGAAGGTGTAAGCTCTGCGCGTAACAGAGGATTACTTTTTGCAAAAGGAGATTTTGTTTGGTTTGTGGATTCGGATGATTTTGTAGATGAGCATGCTTTAGAAATTGCATATAAAGAATTAGGAGAGGATAAAACAACGGTTTTGACTTTTCAATATGCTTCAGTTGATGTTTCTTCAAAGCCGGATAATATTCAGAATATTATCTCCAAGGCAGCGCAGTTACTGCCTTGGAGATGTATAGTTAGTCGATATTTTTTGTTGGAAAATAATATACGCTTTAATACGAATATGCAATATGGAGAAGACACATTATGGATATTTTTCTTGAAATTCTTTCATTGTAATATTAAAGAATTAAATAGTGTATTTTATTATTATAGAATGAATCCAACATCTGTTATGCATCAAAAAAATACAAAATTGAAACATTTTGACTCTATGTATGAAATGCTAAAAGTATATGTATCTTTGTATTTTGAATATAAAAATAATTCTTCATTCGATGTGAAAAATTTGAAGTGTCGTATTTATTGGTCTATACAAAATATGTTGTTTGATGCAATATATTGTAAATCTGAAAAAGAAAGGAAATTAATTCTTGATGAATTAAAAGCAGAAGAACTCTATCCTTATCCACTACAGTGGAATAGAATTAGTTTGAAATATGGAATGAAAAATTTTTTAGTAAATATGTTTTCTTTATTGTTTCCTTGTAAATATTATTACCAATTTATATGTAAAATATTTAGGTTTTTCGGATGAGAATGGTGTTGTTATACCGATTCTATAATGTTGATGAATATTTTTATGATATTACCTATTTTTAGGGGGAAATAAATGAATTTTTAGCGTTTTTTTATGTTGTAATCTGTAATAAAATGAGATTCAGTATCATTGTCCCAATTTATAAAGTTGAGTTATACCTTCGACAATGTATTAATAGTGTCTTGAATCAGTTCTACAAAGATTTTGAATTAATTCTTGTTGATGATGGTAGTCCAGATAACTGTCCTATTATTTGTGATGAATATGCGAGCAGAGATATAAGGGTGAAAGTAATCCATAAATCGAATGGAGGCCTTAGTGATGCTCGTAATGTGGGATTGAATGTTGCTCAAGGAGAATATGTTTTGTTTTTGGATTCTGATGATTGGTGGGATGATGTATTGGCTCTTGAGAAAATTAATTTAAAAATCAAAGATACTGATGCTGATTTGATTATTATAGGCATGAAGAAGTTCTTTATGCAGCAAAATAGTTTAAGTGATGAACGCATCCCGAAAAAATGTGATAAGGAAAATTGTACCTTGTCCCATGCACAAGCTTTACAAAAATATATGCAAAGCAATATTTTTGTTGCTTGTGCATGGGACAAGGTACTCCGTAGAACAATTATTGAACAAGACCACCAACGTTTTGTAAAAGGGCAATATAGTGAAGATATTGAATGGTGTTGCAAATTACTAAAGAAGAATCTACGTGTGGAAGTTCTGGAGGAAGCTTTTTATGTGTATCGTCAGCAAGTTCCAACATCTATAACAGTAAATGTTGGTATAAGAAATATACAAAGTATCGTTGATGTTATAGGTAGATATGCAACTAAGAAGTCTTCTGTCTTTTTGCTTCATTTTTTGGCAAACCAATATGTTTTATTGATAACAAATTATATGCGATTGCCTAAAAAAGATCAACAGATGGTAACTCATAAAATTAAGTCTTTTTGGTGGTTGTTTGCCTATAATTGGTATCCGTATGTAAAACTTGTTTCACGAATTAAGTTTTTAGGATTTATGCTGACTACGAAAGTCTTGAGGTTATATTATCTGTATCAATATAATTGGAAAAAATGAAAATACTTGTTATTTCAAAAGAGGCTTGGCGGGATGAACAAAATGGAGGTAATGTTCTTACTAATATGTTTTCTCATTTTTCTGGTTCAGAGTTTGCTCAGATATATTGCAATGAACAGGAACCCAACAATGCTATTTGCAGAAATTATTATCAGATGAGCGATAGGATGATGGTAAATAATATTTTGCATCGTATGAAAGTGGGACGAAAGGTAATTTATAATCATGTTCCAACTGCTACAGTGGCTACACATGAGAATTATCGTAAAATGGTTAGTTGGATAGGAGGTGATTTGAAACGGATAGTTCGTGAACTTGTTTGGCTCTTAGCTAAATGGAATGAAAATGAGATAATATCTTATGCAAAGGAGTTTAATCCGGATGTTATTTTTGCTCCTTGTTATGGAAATCATTACATGCAGAAATTGACAATACTGGTTCATGAAAAGTTGAAAGTTCCTGTTATATCCTATATTTCCGATGATTTCTATACTAATAAGCAGTTTAAATTTTCACCTATTTTTTGGATGAATCATTTTTTCTTGAGAAGAAGAACTCGTATTACTTTTAAGCATTATTCGCTTGTTTATACAATGACCAATGAGCAGAAAGAGCAATGTGAGAGAGATTTTGGGGCTAATATGAAGATACTTAGAAAAAATGGACAGTTTGAATCTCAATATTTAAAAAAAACGGTGAATTCTCCCATTCGTTTGGTGTATGCTGGTGGTATTTACTTGGATCGTTGGAAAACATTAAAAGTATTGGCCGATGCAATACGTGCTATTAACGTCGATGGAGTTAAGATGATATTAGATATCTATACGAATAACCTATTAAATGATAAGATGCAACAAGCCATTAATGATGGTGTCAGCTCCAGGGTTCATAAGGCTGTTTCAATGGTTGAATTGATGGAAATCTATCATCATAGTGATGTTGCATTGCATGTAGAAGCTTTTGATGTTACTAATCGTCATATCGTTCGAATGTCTTTCTCAACAAAGATTATTGACTGTATGGACAGTGGCTGTGCAGTCATGGCTATCTGTGATGAGAAACAGGCTGGAGGTGCTTATCTTCGGAGAAATGGGTGTGCTATATGCATAAATGATTTATCAGAAGTTGCTCATGTATTAAGAAATATATTAGATAATCCACTGTTATTGATTGATTATCAGCATAAAGCTTTCGAAGTAGGACGTAAATATCACCTTCAGGAAAATATTACAAGGGATTTGATTCAAGATTTTGAGAGTATAGAGAAGATTAAAAAATTGTGATATGAATATATGTATCATAGGTAAAAACAGCTATATCGGAAATCATATAGATAAATGGTTAAGTGCAAGAGGACATGAGGTCTTTCAATTAGATGTCTTAACAGAAGATTGGTACTCTTTTGACTATTCTGAATATGATGTTGTTATACAGGTTGCTGGTATTGTACATCGTCCAGATTGTAATGATGTTGCATTGTATAAACGGGTGAATACAGATATGCCTATAGAGATAGCAAAACTATTTAAAAGAAGTCATTCTAAACGTAAGACATTCGTTTTTCTCAGTACGATGGCTGTATTTGGTATCTCTAAGCGTTTGTCTAAAAATGTGATTACAACAGATACACTTGTAGATCCAATAGGGCTTTATGGAAAAAGTAAACAGGCGGCTGAAGTCGGTTTGTTGAAATTACAAGATGACTATTTTGATGTGATTGTTGTTCGTCCTCCCAATGTATATGGTAAAGGTTGTAAGGGAGGGTACATTTTTGGTTTTGTAAAAGTGGTAAAAAATTTACCAGCAATTCCTGCTGCTTATACACAGGTGAAACAGAGTATGTTATATATTGATAATTTGTGTGAGTTTATTCGATTAGCTATTGAGCAAAAATGTCATGGCATATTTATGCCACAGGATGAGAAAGCTGTTTCTGCATTAGATATTACGAATGCAATAGCTAAAGGACTTGGAAAGAAACTGAGGATAAGTCGATTGTTAGCTTTTGTTGTTTATTTAGGTCGTTTCTTCCCTCTTATACAGAAAGCGTATGGAGGAGTAGAGTATGATATAAGGCTTTCTAATATAGAGGGAATGAATTATGTGGTGGTCCCTTTTGAAGAAGCTATGAAAAGAACCATTAATTAAAAATTTATGGATAAAAAAGTATGTATTTGTACTACATTGTGGTCCTCTATTAATAATTGGATCCTTCCTTTTTTGAACGAGTATAATAAACGAGGAATAGATGTAACCATTGTCTGTAATATGGATAATGAATTTGAACAAGGATTAAAAGAGCATTTTCCTTTTGTATGCACCTATTGTATTGGTTTTCCTCGTGGTATTAATGCCATAGGTTCATTAAAGAGTATTTGGACTTTATACAAGTTTTTCAAAAAGGAGAAGTTTGATCTTGTTCAATATTCTACTCCTAATGCCAGTATGTATGGAGCTGTGGCTTCTTGGATGGCAAGAGTTTCTGTACGTTTATATTGCCAGTGGGGGATGGTTTATGTCACCATGAGTGGAATAAAACGTTTGGTGTTTGAAAATATTGAGCGTATGGTATGTCGATTATCTACTCATGTGCAACCAGACAGTAAAGGAAATTTGAATTTTTGCCGTGATAACGGACTGTATGATAAGGATAAGAGCTGTGTTATATGGAATGGAAGTGCTAAGGGACTTAATTTGGAGGCATATGATATTTCGAAGAAAGATGTTTATGCACGTGAGATCAAACAGCAGTATGGCATACCTGAAGGGGTCCCTGTGGTGGGGTTTGTTGGACGTTTAGGTAGAGAAAAAGGTTGCCATGAGTTGTTCAAGGCTTTTCAGAATGTAAAGAAGGAATTTCCCAAAGCTAAACTTTTATTTGTAGGTCCTATTGAAAAGATGGAAACGATAGATTCAGATGTACTTGAATATTTTGAATCTTGCGATGATATCATTAAGACAGACAGGGTGAATCACGTAGAGAAGTATACTTCTGCAATGGATGTCTATGTACTTCCCAGTTATAGGGAAGGCTTCGGTATGGGGGTTGTAGAAGCTTCAGCAATGGGAGTTCCTGTAGTTGTAACCAAGTATCCAGGACCTTCGAGCGCTATGGAAGAGGGTGTCAGTGGTTACTCTGTTCCTGTTAAAGATGTAGACTTGTTAACCGAATATATCTTGAAATTTTTACGCGACCCGATGGAAGCAAAAAGAATAGGGCTACAAGGTCGTCAATGGGTAGAGTCTCGTTTTGACCAGCAAATATTTATTCGGAAATATATGGAAAATCGTATGAGTTTATTGAACTTGTAATAGACATTCGTATGATAAACTTGATGTACATCACAAAACGTCCCGATATTGCAAAGATAGCCGAAGAGGCAGGAGTGGATTGGATTTTTGTGGATATGGAATTTATAGAAAAAGACACTCGTCAAGGAGGATTGGATACTGTACAGAATCATCATACTGTAGAGGATGTGACAGCGGTTAAAACAGCTGTTTGTAAAGCAAAAGTATTAGTACGAGTAAATCCCATTCATGAAGCTTCTTCTGAATATTTTTCGAGCGAAGAAGAAATAGATGCGGTTATAAAAGCAGGTGCCGATATTGTTATGCTGCCTTATTTTAAGACCATAAGAGAGATTGATGCATTCATTAAATATGTGGACAATAGAGCTAGAACTTGTTTGCTGGTTGAAACGCCTGAGGCTGCTGCTTTGTTGGAAACGATTGTTGAAATACCCGGGATAGACATGATCCATATAGGTCTTAATGATATGCATTTGGCACTGAAGATGAAGTTTATGTTTCAGTTGTTGGCTGATGGTTCTGTTGATAAATGGACAAGTGTAATAAAGTCGAAAGGTATTATGTTTGGCTTCGGAGGGTTGGCATCATTAGATGGTGGTACTGTTCCTGGACGAATGATATTAAAGGAACATTATCGATTAGGTAGCCGGATGGTAATTGTGAGTAGAAGTTTTTGTAATGCAGACAAGATTGGCGATTTAGATGAAATCCGAGTTATTTTCAGAAATGGTATTAGAGATATTAGAATGTTGGAAATGGAATGTCAGCATCAATCCAATGATTACTTTGAAAACAATCGTATTGTAACGAATAAGGCTATAGAAGAATTTATTAAAGGAATATAATAATATTTAGATAGAATGGATTTGAAAAAAAAATTAGATGGTCGTAAAGATTTACAAACTATGCTTTTTAGAAGAGCTTGGTTAATAAGCAAAGATTCTTTAGATAATAAGATGAGTACTTTCCCATTTTATGGTAATTGGAAAAGTGTAGACTTAGGAGTATTACATATATATGTACACAATACATTAAACATCCATTATATAGAAACAAAATCTGGTAAATTTTTCCTTTGTGGTCATTGCTATAATCCGTTTACAATGGAACATTCGGAAGAGAAATGCCTTACTCGTATAGCAGAAAGTTATAACATGTCAGACTTTTGGGACAAAATAAGTGAAATAACGGGTGTTTTTATACTTGGATGGATTAATGAGGAGGGGAATATCAATGTAATAACAGATCCCAGCGGAATGCAGTCAAGTTTTTATGGTGAAGTAAATGGTAATTTTTTAATAACTTCACATTGTCAGCTATTGAGTGACTTGTATGGACTCAAGATGAATGATTTGACGAAAGAACTACTTGATTATAAATGGTACTATCGTGTAATGGGACCTTATCTCCCAGGGGATATGACACAGTTTAATGAGGTAACACGTATAGTTCCCAATATCGTTTATACTTATAATCATAAAAACGGTAAAGTCACTCACAAGCGTTTTTATCCTTTGACTGATAATCCTCAGGTAAAGGATGAGAAAGAATATCTGGAAGTGATAAAAAAAGCTGCCGATATTCTTAAGAATGGAGCTGAACTTGTACTTCGGAAATGGCAAAATCCCGCTATTTCACTGACTGGCGGTATTGATAGTAATACGACATTTGCTGCATGCAATGGGAATTATGATCAATACGCTACTTTTAGTTATCTGTCAGCCCATAAGGAAACTATAGATGTAGATGCCGCCAAAATAATTGCAGCTCGTTTTAATGTGAAGCATACTGTTTATACTATTCCTGAAAATAGCGATGGATTGAAAGATTTTGAATTAAAAAAAGAAATTATCAATCACAATGATGGATATATATATCGCTTACGCGATAATGAAATGCGTAAACGGATTTACCTTGAACAAGTTTTGCCTTATGATGTGGAATTAAAATCATGGGTATCGGAAACTATTCGGGCTTATTGGTATAAGCATTATGGCCGATCTACAATGCCAAAGATAAGTACTAAACTTTTCCGTAATCTCTACAAAATATTTCTTCTGAATAGATCTTTGGCGCACAAGGTTGATAAGGTGTTTGAATATTATTTGGAGAAATATGATTATTTTAAGATTAGCAAAGATTATTTACCTGCTGATTTGCATTATAATGAGGTAACATGGGGAAGTTGGGGAGGTCCTAATATCAGTGATATGAAACTTTATACAGACATTACATTTCTTTATAACAATCGTATTTTTCTGGATTTGCTATTGAGAGTTCCTTTGGAAAAACGTATTAGTGATGAACATCATTTGGATATGAAGAAGTATTTGAATAAGGAACTTTATGATATGGGTATACGTGTAGTGAATATGAAGGAGACGGCAACAAGGGCGCGACTTCTGAATATCATCTTCACTCTGAATATGAAACTTCCTTTCTAACATTATTATGAACTTATTGCTTACAGGATGTTTTAAATACACTAAGGATCAGATGGAAACATTACGATCCTTAGGATTCTCTATTTATTTCATGCAGCAGGAAAAAGAAAAATTGCTTTTACCTGCATCTGAAATTGATGCTATAGTTTGTAATGGACTCTTTTTGAGTCATGATATAGACTTGTTTACTCGGGTGAAGTTTATTCAGCTGACAAGTGCGGGTTTTGATCGCGTTCCTCTAGATAAAATAAAGAATCGCAGTATTGAACTTTATAATGCTCGAGGGGTGTATAGTACGCCTATGGCGGAATGGGCATTGTTTAGAGTTTTAGAACAATATAAGCAGGGGTGGTTTTTTAAACAAGAACAGGCTGCACATAGGTGGACTAAACATAGGGGATTGCGTGAAATTTCAGGAATTAGAGTGGCGGTTATTGGTGCTGGTAATGTGGGGCAAGAAGTAGCTAAACGTTTCAGTGCGATGGACGCTTATACAGTAGGATTTGATATTCATACGAATGCTACTCCTTATTTTAATCAAATGAAATTGATAAGTACATTTGTACAGCATGTGAATAATTTTGATGTTATTGTTGTCACGGCTCCATTACTACCTTCTACGAAAGGGTTGATTTCTCGAGATGTTTTGATATCGACGAAAGAGGGGGCAATTTTGATTAACATTGCTCGTGGTGGATTAATTGATGAGCAGGCAATGTGTGATGTATTAGCTCAGCGAAAAGATTTGTTTGTTGCTTTGGATGTATTTGAAGAAGAACCTTTGTCTGAAAAATCTTCATTGTGGGAGTTTGATAATGTGGCTATTTCTCCTCATAATTCTTTTGTAAGTAATAAAAATAATATTCGTATGTTTCAAGTGATGTATGATCATCTAAAAGAATTTATGTTAAAGCAAAAATAGAAAATTACAAAACTGAAAAATAATGTACAAGTATTTTAAGAGATTCTTTGATTTTATGATTGCATTGGTCGCATTGATTATTTTATTCATACCACTGATTATTGTAGCTATCATTATTAAGTTAGACTCTAAAGGTCCAGTAATTTTCAAGCAGGAACGTTTGGGTAAAGGTGGTATCCCGTTTAAAATTTGGAAATTCCGTTCGATGTGTGTTGGGGCAGAAAAGCGAGGAACAGGAGTTTATTCTTATAAAGGAGATAATCGTGTAACCCGTGTGGGGAAAATTATTCGTGCTACTTCGATTGATGAGCTTCCTCTATTAATTAATATTCTTAATATGGCATTAATAGGGCCTCGTCCTGCATTAACTTATCATCCTTGGTCATATGATCAGTATGATGAACATCAAAAGCATATGTTTGATGTGCTTCCAGGTGTGACCGGATGGGCACAAGTGAATGGACGAAAGGAGGTACCTTGGCCAGAGCGCATCGAATTAAATGTGTGGTATGCTCAGCATATGAGTTTTAGTCTTGATCTTAAGATATTCTTCATGACTATTTTTAAGGTGGTGACCAATGCTAATAACGAGAATGTGAGCGAGACTAGTGTCAAGAAGTGATAACTTAATAGATTCTTTGACAGGTTGCCGAATTCGTGTTGAGGAATCATTTCATTGTAGACGTGTAAGTCAACTTGGATATTCACTAATAAAGTCGATTATTCTCGAAATAATATTTTTCTTAGATATTCTTCAAAATGAGATAAATTCATCTGTTAAAAATTTTAAGTAATAAATGGGACTACCTGTCTGAAACATATTTTCGGTAGATTATTAACTATATATAATATATATACATTATGTCAGTATTCAAAGACAAAGTCCTCCTAATCACCGGAGGCACCGGTTCCTTCGGTAACGCCGTTCTTCGGCGTTTTCTGGATTCGGATATTAAGGAGATCCGTATCTTTAGCCGTGATGAGAAAAAGCAGGACGATATGCGTCATCAGTTGCAGAATCCAAAAGTGAAGTTCTATATAGGGAATGTGCGTAATAAGACATCTGTGGATGTGGCGATGCGGGGTGTGGACTATGTTTTTAGTGCAGCAGCCTTGAAACAGGTTCCCAGTTGTGAATTCTTTCCGATGGAAGCGACCCGTACGAATGTGGAAGGGACGGAGAACGTGCTGCTTTCGGCTATCGAGCATGGCGTGAAGAATATGGTGGTCCTTTCAACGGATAAAGCCGCTTACCCGATCAATGCGATGGGGATCTCCAAGGCATTGATGGAAAAGGTGGCGATTGCCAAAGGACGTGAGCTGGGCGAGGGGGCGCAGACGACGATCTGCTGCACGCGCTACGGGAATGTGATGGCGAGCCGGGGTTCTGTGATCCCTTTGTGGGTGGAACAGATGGAACAGGGTAGACCGATCACGATTACCGACCCGGAGATGACGCGTTTCATGATGACGCTGGATGATGCGGTCGACCTGGTGGTCTATGCGTTTACGCATGGGCATAACGGTGACCTGTTCGTACAGAAAGCACCGGCGGCCACTCTGTCCGTCTTGGCAGAGGCGTTGAAAGAGACCTACGCTCAGATTGATCCGAAGTACCTGGAAACGGAGGTGAAGGTGATCGGTACGCGTCATGGTGAGAAACTGTTCGAAACCCTTGTGACACGCGAGGAGATGGCGAAAGCGATCGATATGGGCGACTATTACCGTATCCCTTGCGATACGCGCGATCTGAATTACGACAAGTTCTTTACCGAAGGAAGCGAATGCCTGTCCAAGATCGAGGACTATCACAGCCATAACACGACTCGTCTGGATGTCGAAGGAATGAAAAAACTATTACTCCGCCTACGTTTTATTCAGGAAGATCTCGGTTTGATCGAACGGGCAAAACCGAGAGAAATCAGAAGCGAATAAACCTGCTTCGTGCCAATCCTCGAAACTTCACACTTAAAATTTAAAAGACATGAACATATTAGTTACTGGCGCCAAAGGATTCGTCGGTCGAAACCTTGTTTCCCAACTTCATAATATCCAATCGGGGAAAGCACGGAATTATCCTGTTTCGGGAACTGATCTAAAGGTCTTCGAATATGATATAGACAGCGATCCGGCTGAGTTGGATGTCTATTGTAAGAAAGCAGATTTCGTCTTTAACCTGGCGGGTGTGAACCGTCCGAAAGATCAGGTGGAATTTATGAAGGGTAACTTCGGTTTTGCATCTACTTTACTGGATACATTGAAAAAGTATAACAATACTTGCCCGGTGATGATCTCATCATCTACGCAGGCGGCATTGGATAATCCGTATGGCGAATCGAAAAGGGCAGGAGAGAACCTGTTGTTCGAGTATGCGAAAGAAACCGAGGCGAAAGTATTGGTTTATCGTTTCCCGAATGTGTTCGGGAAATGGTGCAGACCGAACTATAACAGTGCGGTGGCTACTTTCTGTAACAATATAGCCAATGATCTGCCTATCCGGGTGAATGATCCGAGTGTGGTGATGAATCTGGTTTATGTGGATGATGTAGTAGACGAATTGATTGCCGCTTTATCTGGTAATGAACATCATGAAGGAGATTATTGTGCAGTACCAGTCGTTCATACGATTACATTAGGAGGTATTGTTGATCTGCTTTATTCATTCAAAGAGATGCCGGGTAACCTGACGGTTCCTGATTTGGGTGATCCTTTCACGA
>ERZ857775.1546-NODE-1546-length-26193-cov-9.958490_pt1 | contig 26193 bp, 20 predicted proteins | sample MGYA00519698_ERZ857775 | MGnify/ENA primary metagenome ERZ857775 (study PRJEB31778, sample SAMEA3449363) | human gut metagenome | biome: human gut; feature: human-associated habitat; material: faeces | place: United Kingdom | collected 2010/2012 ...
AGAAAAAATACTCATACCTATGAGAATATATTCCCATTGGTATGAGTATTTTTTCTCATAGGTGTGAGTATTGTCCCTTGTCAGAATATCCGGAAACGCCGTTTTATAGTGTTTCTGATAAAGGTCTTACCAATCGAATAAATCAATATATTGGTCGAATTCAGGTTTGTTTTCGATACCATGTTTTAGAAAGACAGCGATAATCTGCTTTTGTTCGTCAGGATGCAGCATCCGTTCTTTGTTGCGGATGCGGTAAAACATGCTGCGCCCCATCAAAGAATATAATTCTTTGCGGATGATGACAGCCGTAGAATATGGAATGTTGTCCAATATGTGGTCTATTCCGCAGGCAAAGCGTGAAGTACGGTATGGCTTGAAAAAACTGCAGTTATTCTCGTTTCCTATTATGTGGTTGGGATTGACTGTTCGGAAATCAGGAACGTTTTGCGGTATACGGAGCGTAGCTTGATGGCGTAGGCATTCATTGCGGCGCGGACATTTGTTATAGGTGCAGTATAAATAATTTTTTGGGACGTCGTTAAAGTCAATTTTTTTGTTCATGATTCTCGATGCTTTTATAGTTTGCTGTTGTTATCCTTTTTTTATTTTATATTCTGCTTGCAAGAGCAAAGGTACGTCTTTTGTTCTATATACAAAATAATAATACAGGCTATTTACTTTATTTCGTATGCAAAATAAAGCTGGTGAGTAAAAGATAACTTCGTAATAACTTGCACTTCCTGATTTATTCAATTGTTTTAGTAGCGTATAAACCAAAAGAAAGGAGTTGTATAGGTATGGCAAGACCAATTAAGGAAACTCCGATACTTTTCGGAGAAGATGCTCGGCGATTTGAAGAACGGATGAAAGAGAAGCGTAGTGAAACGCCGGAGCAGCGGGAAAAAGGTTGAAAGATTATGAACTGGCAATGAAAATCTTAAAAAAATAAAATACGAATCTTTTCTTTATCGGGAAGCTTTGTTAGCTGTAAGTAATGTACTTGAAAATAAAACGGATTGTCGCTTTTTAACTGTAGATGTGTATGCGGCAGCTGTTTCTTTTTATGATAAGAATGGATTTATTCCTTTGAATAATGAAGATGTGGATTCTGCTACACGTTTGCTTTATTTTGACTTGAATGATATTATGAAATAGATTAGAGCAGCTTTATCAAATATTTTGTTTTGTATACGAAACAAAACGACACACCTTTTATTCTATATATGAAACGAAAAACTTATTGAAGCCTGCTTTTTATATACATACGCTTTAATTATACAATCATCATTCGTTTTCTTTCCTAAACATTTATAAATCTCTCTTGTTATTTTCCGAAAAGAATTTGTACCTTTGTCATTGGAACGTAGCATGCCGTTTTATGGTATGCGATTGTGCGTTTCCTCGGTGAACAGGAAATCGTAGCGGATTTTTTTTCAGACACCGGGAGACGCCTGTACTTCTATGACTTCTCATAGGGTACGGGCTGTCTGCCCGTGTCTGAAAGGTAGCCGCTACTACCTCCTGTTTGCGGGATTGTGGCAGCTCCGTACTCTTTTATAATAAAAGGTACGGAACTAGTTGATATTATTAATCTAGTTCCGTTTTTTTATGTCAAATTGGCTCACAACAAAACAGATGTCTGAAAGACGCGACATCCAAGAAGCTATTTTAAAGAATTGGGCAAATCTTGGATATATTACGAGTTCCCGAATCAACGATCAGTTGTTTTTGGATGATGAGAGTTTGGATGCTTATCTGGAAGCTCACAAAAGACTTGGTTTAGAAGCAGGTTACCTTTCCAAAATCGTAGAAGAAAAGAAATTGGAACGTGACTTTATCATTTCCAAATACGATGATCTGCTATATGTATTGAGAACACAGAAGACTTGTAAACCGCTATATGAAATAATCATTCCTTAAAGGGTTGAATTTGAAGAAAGATATATTGGCTACTTATCGAAAGCGTGCTATCAATGCTCGTTTTTTATCTTTGGCAGACAATAATAAGAATATAAATGTTGGGCAGGAGGAGTGGATACTTCAATTGCCTGTTCGTAAAGTAGCCGATACCCGATTGGCTAATGTCTTGTATAATCAAGATGTTCGAACGGTGAAAGATTTGTTGGAGATAGTATCGGGAAGAGGATGGAAAAGTATGTTGAGAATAGAAGGGGTAGGAAAAATCTCCTATTATCATTTATTGTCCAAGCTTCAGATGATAGGTGTTGTGGATGAAAGTTTGGACCGGATTCTTGCCGGACACTCTGTTGGTCGGTTTGAGAAGAGATGATAAATGATGGATAAAGCATAATGCAAAGAAATGGAATGTAAAAAGACTATTTTAAAGGGAGATAAGAATTTTGGCCTTTAAAATACTCTTTTTTATATCGTGTATGTATGAACATACTATTTATCTTTCCGCCTCTATTGTATAAGTAAAACTGTCTGCCCGGTAGTATCCGATGTTGTATTCAATCGGCACTCCGTTCACATCATAAACAAATCTTTTCCTTATTAATATAGGATCGCTGGATTTTATTTCCAGTTTTTCTGCGATAGATTCCCCTGCAAGTCTCGCTGAAATCTCCTCCTTGCTGGTTTTTACCACTATGTTATATTGAGTTTCCAGCATTTCATATAATGGGCGTGTGTAGTCTTCTTCTCCAGTCAATGGAATGTTCGGATTGAAATAAGAGATAAAGTAGACAAACGGGTATTCCTTTTTTCCTCTGACGCGCTCCATTACTACGCAGCGGGCATCAGGGTTAGAACCTAAATTAAAGAATGTGCCGATTTCTTCAGTCGGACGTTTCAAACTGATATGTAGTTCGAAATTACGTATTTCGATACCTAACATCTTCATTTCCTGCGAGAAACTAAGCCAGTTCTTTACTCCGCCTACGATACCTTTCTTTGCCACCTTCGTTCCGTATCCTTTCTTTCGTACCAGAAGTCCCTCAAACACGAGTTTGTTGATAGCTTGTCTTAATGTGTTCCTTGAAATGTGTAATTGTTCAGACAATTCGACTTCATTGGGAAATAGCTTTCCGTTTTTGTACTCTTCAGATTCTATGAGTCTTCTAAGTATCTCTTCTGCCTGAATATGAAGAGGTTTATCACTGCTATGGTCTATTTTCATATCTATCCTGATTGGTTTATTTTCAGCAAATATAAGATTTATCAAAAAATAATCCAAGTTTTGTTTGGAATAAAAATAAAATCTATATATTTGCACAATCTAAAGTATGTATGAACATATAAAATTAAAAACAACTATAATATGAGAAAAGCTAATTATGATAAATTTCCTTCTACGAAGTTGACGGGGATGCTTGTTCAGGGTTGGGATGCTATCATTTCTGTGTTAAAAAAGCAAATGGATGCAAGAAAAGTGCTGGCAGTGGATTTATATACTGGAGTATATGAAGAAGAAGTGCTGGATGCTTTTTCGAAAGAATTCTCCGGAAAGGTGATGAATGTACGTGATTTGATGAAACCGGAACAAGAGATCCAAACTTTGACGGAACGCTTCATGACGGAAGATGTGTTGTTTGGCTATGTGACCAATTTGAAGCTGGAAGACTATTTTGATACCGATAAATTGGCTGCTGCGCAAAAACAAATTAGTGAAGCGGAGGATACTATTGTAATAATAGGTACGGGAGCTGCCATGGTGGCTCCGCAGGATGCGATGATTGTATATGCGGATATGGCACGTTGGGAAATTCAACAACGTTTCCGTCGGCATGAGGTAAAAGCTTTAGGGATAGACAATCGGAAAGATGCCGTTTCTTTGCAATACAAGAGAGGCTATTTCAATGATTGGAGAGTATGTGATAGGTATAAGGAAAGATTGTTTGACAGGGTAGAATTCTGGATTGACACCCATGTGGCCGGAACACCGAAGATGATTGATAAGGATACTTTCTTTAAAGGGGTAGAGGCAACGGTGAAAACACCGTTCCGGGTAGTTCCTTTCTTCGATCCGGCTCCCTGGGGTGGTCAATGGATGAAAGAAGTTTGCGACTTGGATCGTGAACGCGAAAATTTTGGCTGGTGCTTTGACTGTGTGCCCGAAGAAAACAGCCTCTATTTTGAGGTGAACGGAGTGCGCTTCGAACTTCCTTCGGTCGATTTGGTTTTGCTGAAAAGTAAAGAGTTGCTTGGCGAACCGGTGGAAGCACGCTTTGGAAAAGACTTCCCCATCCGTTTCGACTTTTTGGATACGATAGGTGGAGGTAATTTGAGTTTGCAGGTACATCCTACCACTCAATTTATCCGTGATAGTTTCGGCATGTACTATACACAGGATGAAAGCTACTACATGGTAGACGCGGAAGAAGATGCCGTAGTTTATCTGGGAGTGAAAACGGGTGTTGATAAAGAAGCGATGATCGACGATTTGCGTAAGGCACAAAAAGGTGAATTGGTGTTCGACGCAGAAAAGTATGTCAACAAGATTCCGACAAAGAAACACGATCACTTCCTGATTCCGGGAGGAACGATTCATTGTTCCGGTGCGAATAGCATGGTGCTTGAAATCAGTTCGACTCCGAACCTCTTTACTTTCAAACTATGGGACTGGCAACGTCTGGGACTGGATGGAAAACCACGTCCAATCAATGTGGAACGTGGTAAATGCGTAATCAACTGGAATCGGGATACGGAATATGTAAATGAACATCTTCGCAACCAGTTTAAAGAAGTGGCTTCCGGAGATGGGTGGATGGAGGAACGTACCGGATTGCATCCGAATGAATTTATCGAAACTCGCCGTCACCGTTTCTCGTCACCGGTGCTGCATCACACAAACGACAGTGTAAATGTACTGAATCTGCTGGAGGGAGAAGAGGCCGTCGTTGAGAGTCCTACTCACGCTTTTGAACCTTTCGTGGTGCATTATGCGGAAACATTTATCATTCCTGCCGGAGTGAAAGAATATACCATTGCCCCGTATGGTAAATCGGCAGGAAAAGAATGTGTAACGATAAAAGCCTACGTACGCTTTTAATAATGAAATAATTCAATCATCTAATATCTTGAAAACTATGTACGAACATGATGAACGAATCGTAATGACGCTTGATGCGGGAGGCACTAATTTTGTGTTTTCAGCCATACAGGGCTGTCGCGAAATAGTGGAACCTATTTGCCTTCCGGCAGCGTCCGACGACTTGGAGCGTTGCTTGTCTGTTCTTGTAGAAGGCTTCCTGGAAGTTGAAAAACGATTGCCTAAACTTCCGGTAGCTATCAGTTTTGCTTTCCCCGGGCCTGCTGACTATGAGCATGGAATTATTGGTGACTTGCCTAACTTCCCGGCTTTCAGGGGAGGAGTGGCACTCGGACCTTATTTGAAAGAGCAATTTGGTATTCCGGTTTTTATTAATAATGACGGTAATTTGTTCGCCTATGGTGAAGCTTTGGCGGGTACTTTACCCGAAGTAAATAAGCGTCTGAAAGAGGCAGGCAGCAGTAAGGTATATAAAAATCTGCTCGGAATAACACTGGGTACGGGATTTGGTGCCGGAGTGGTGATTGACAACCGGTTACTGACCGGAGATAACGGTTGCGGCGGCGACGTTTGGATTATGCGGAACAAGAAATATCCCGAAATGATTGCGGAAGAAAGTGTCAGTATCAGGGCCGTCAGACGAGTATACCAGGAACTGACAGGAAAGGATGCTTCTGCTTTGACTCCCAAAGATATTTTTGATATTGCCGAAGGAACGGCAGAGGGAGACCGGCAGGCTGCTGTCCGGAGTTTCAATGAATTGGGAGAAATGGCGGGTGATGCCATTATCCGTGCATTGAATATTGTAGACGGTCTGGTGGTGATTGGCGGAGGAGTGGCCGGAGCGGCTAAATACATACTTCCGGGAATCATGAATGAAATGAATCGACAGATTGGCACTTTTGCAGGAGCTTCTTTCCCTTGTTTGCAGATGGAGGTGTTCAATCTGGCTGAAAAAGAATCATGGGATAAATTCTTGGAAGAAAAGGACAAGATGGTGAAAATCCCATTTTCGGAGAGGCAGGTGCATTATACCTGTCACAAGAAAATAGGTATTGCCGTTTCTTCTTTGGGAGCAAGCAGGGCGGTTGCTTTGGGAGCTTATTCTTTTGCTTTGTCCCAACTTAATATCTTATAATATATGATAACTCTTCTATTAATTCAAATATAAAATATTTTATGAAACAATCTAATCTATTGAACGCGCAATTTGCCCGCCGGCTTTTTGGAACGGTATTTTCGAGTTGGCAATTATTGGCTGTTATGTTGATTGTTTGTATGAATGTGGCTGTTGGTTTCGAACTGCACGCACAATCTAATGCAATCACAGTGAAAGGTAAGGTAATGGCAGACGGAGAACCCGTGATTGGGGCTACCGTACTGGTGAAAGGGGTATCTACGGGTACGGCTACGGATATGGACGGAAATTTTACATTGAATGTTGCTTCAAAAGCGGTATTGGTAGTTTCCTCAATTGGATATGAAACACAGGAAGTTCCGGTGAACGGTCGCACATTGATTAATGTAGTGCTGAAGTCGGACGTGGTTGCGTTGAAAGATGTGGTAGTAGTGGGCTACGGCGTACAGAAGAAAGTGAATCTGACAGGAGCTGTTTCTTCTCTTTCAACGGACGAACTGGAAGGAAAACCTATTGCCAACGTTCTGGAGGCTATGCAGGGAACTACTCCAGGTTTGGTTATCCAGCAGGGAACTTCTACACCGGGTAGCGTGCCTTCTATAAATATCCGAGGATTGAATACGATGAATAATAATGATCCGTTGGTGATAATTGATGGAATTGAAGGATCGCTGGCTAACCTGAATCCGGCGGATATTGAACAAGTTTCTATTTTGAAAGATGCTTCTTCTACTGCGATTTACGGTTCACGCGCTTCTAATGGTGTAGTGCTTGTAACTACAAAGAAGGGTAAAGCCGGTAAGGTGGAGATTTCCTATGATTTTATGTATGGTGTTCAGCAACCGACCTCGCTGCCTAAAATTGCGGATTCATGGGTATATGCGGAATTATATAATGAAGCGGCGGTTAATTCGGGAAGAGCGGCAAAATTCACTCCCGAACAGATTGCACAATATCGAAATGGCGGCCCGAACGTGAATTGGGTGAAAGAACTGTATAACCGCAATTCTCCTCAAAGTTCACACAGTGTTTCAATGACAGGAGGAAATGACCAGCTGTCTTATATGGCTTCTCTGGGATATTTAGATCAGAGCAGTATGTTCAAGGGACCGGACTATGGTTACAAACGCTACAACGCCCGTTTGAATGTAAGCCATAAGGTGACGAATAATTTTACGTTGAATCTGACTTCACAGTTTGCCCGTAATGACATTAAAGAACATGCTTACTGGACGGAATGGATTATCGAGCAGGCAAACCGTATGCCGCCGATTTATCCGATCAAAAATGAGGATGGCAGTTATAATTATCCTGCCGGAAGTAACTCAAACGGTTTGCAACGTTTGGAAGAAGGTGGTTATCGCCAGAATGTAAACGACGAATTGCTGGGAACTATACAAGCCGAATGGGAAGTATATAAAGGATTGAAACTGATAGGAAGTGCTGGTGGACGCGTGTGGAATAATAAATTGCATGAAAACCGGAAAGCTTTTGAAGGTACGGGAGATTCGGAAAACAAGTTGACCGAACAATTCTACCGCTCTAAGAATATCACTACCAATCTGATGGTGACTTATAATACGAAGATAGGAAAGCACTCTATCGGTGGATTACTGGGTTATGCTTATGAAGGTTTCTCTGAAAAACAATTCTCTACCAGTCGCTTGACGGAAGATTCTAAATACGACATTTTTGTAGGTGATTTGAGTGGTGATAAGGTAAGCAATACTGGTTCGGCAAGTGACTGGGCTATCTATTCCGGTTTTGCAAGAGCCACTTACAATTATGATGAGAGATATTTACTGGAATTTAATATCCGTAATGACTACTCTTCTTATTTTGCTAAAGGAAACCGTTCGGGAGTCTTCCCTTCTTTCTCTGCAGGATGGCGTATTTCGGAAGAAAAATTCTGGTCTGTATTGAAGCCGTATGTTCCTTCTTTGAAAATCAGAGGTTCTTGGGGATTGGTAGGTAATAACCGTATTGGTGCTTATCAATATATGCAGACGGTGTCTGTAAAGAACGGTATCAGTTTCGGCGACAAGCTGGCGCAGACGGCTGAATTTGCTTCTGCAAATCCCGATTTGAAGTGGGAAACTACCCGTATGGCTAATATCGGTTTTGAATTGGGATTATTGAATAATGATTTGAATATTACTTTTGACTGCTTCAATAACCGTACAAAAGATATTTTGGTGAATTTACCGGTTCCCGGACTGTTTGGTAATGGTGCGCCGATTCAGAATGCTGGTAAGGTAGAGACAAGAGGATGGGAGCTGTCTGTGAATTATCGCCTGAAAACCGGTCCGGTTGTGCATAACTTTGCCGGAAATATTTCAGATAGCTTTAATGAAGTAATAGATACGCGCGGCACGGAGATTATCGGTGGTTCCGATGTGCAGACCATTATTAAGGAAGGTTATCCTTTGTATTCTTATTACGCATATCGTTCAGACGGATTTTTCCAGAATGAGGAAGAATGTCAGAAAGGACCCCATTTGGAAGGTATTACACCGAAACCGGGAGATATCCGCTATCTGGATAAAAATGGCGATGGTGTGATTAAACCGGATGATGACCGTTTTATCGTAGGCAATGATTTTCCGAGATATACTTTCGGCTTTACTTATGGGCTGGAATATAAAGGATTTGATTTCTCTATGATGTGGCAAGGAGTGGGAAGACGTAATAAGTGGATGCGTGGTGAATCTGTTGAGGCTTTCCATAATAATAATGAAGGTCCGGTAATGGATTTCCATCAGGATCGTTGGACTCCGAATAATCCGGATGCTACTTATCCCCGTCTGACAATGGGAGCGGAATCTGCTAATAATGCTGCAAAATCAGATTTCTGGATTCAGGACGCTAAATATTTGCGTCTCAAAAATGCGCAGATCGGATATACTTTCCCGCAGCAATGGATGAAAAAACTCTATGTCAAAAATTTGAGAATTTTTGCCAGCGTGCAGAACCCGTTGACTTTCACAAAGATGAAAGGCGGATGGGACCCGGAATATACCGGAGACGGCAGTGGTCGTGCTTATCCTGTGGCAAGAGTATATTCATTTGGACTTAATGTTAAATTTTAAACTGTACCGTGATGAAAACAACTATAAAGAATTTGATTTTATCTGCTGTTTTGGTAGTGGGCGGTGCCTCTTGTGTTGACTTGGATACGGCACCGTATGACAGAGAAACGGACTTGACCTATTGGGAAGAAGATCCTGAAGCAGCTGTCAAGGCGTTGAATAATTGCTATACGTATTTGGGAAATATGGACGAACAGCTTTACAGTGAAGCTATGACGGACAATGCATACACCAAACAACCCAATGATTTTACACAGAACATTGGCAATGGTTCATATTCTACAGCGGACGCCTATGTGAAAAAGGTGTGGGACGGACGTTATACGGGTATCCGTATGTGCAACCAGTTGCTCGAAAATATTGACCGGGTTCCTGATTTAGATCCGGAATTGAAGAAACGTTATATCGGTGAGGCTAAAGTGCTTCGTGCTTATAATTATTATGAATTGTATACGAAGTTCGGAGATGTGCCTTATACAACGAAAGTGCTTTCTATTAAGGAAAGTATGTCTATCGCACGTACCGACAGAGCTACTGTCATTGCTAATATGTTGGCGGATCTGGATGAAGTGATTAACGGTAATTATTTGCCGACTTCTTATGATGCGGATAATAAAGGACGGATTACCCGTTGGGCAGCAATGGCTATCAAAGCTAAAATTTATCTGTTCGAAAGTAACTGGACGCAAGTGAAAAACATCACGTCTACTATTATGACGGAGGGAGGCTTTAAACTTTTTTACAGCGATGATAAAAAGGCTAGTTATGCGGGATTGTTTGAGATCGCTAATGAATATAACTCTGAAGTAATTTTGGATGCACAGTATCGTCCGACCAGTCGTGAACATCAGATGATGTATGCTTTCCTGCCACCTTCATTGGGGGGATATTCCCAGCTTTCTCCTTTACAGGAATTGGTAGACAGCTATATCATGTTGGATGGAAAGACAATCAAAGAAACAGGAACATCGTTTGATGAAAGTCATCCGTATGCTAATCGTGACCCGCGTTTGAAAGCAACAGTGATGTATACCGGAAACTCATATACGTTGATTGACGGAACAGAAGTCGTTATCAACTGTGAGAAAGGAGAAGGTAAAGATGGATACGGTGTAGGCTCGGATTGTTCGGCTACTGGTTATTATATCAAGAAATACTGGGATAATACGTATCGTGCTACTCTTTATTCCGGTTTGAATCCGATTTTGATTCGTTATGCTGATATTCTATTGATGAATGCGGAAGCATTGGCAGAGTTAGGTGAACTGGATAAGACGGCTTGGGATGCAACTATTAAACCAATTCGTGATAGAGCCGGATTTACACTTGCTTCAGCAGTGGAATTCCCGGAAGGAGCTTCTAAGGATAAACTGATTGAGATTGTACGGAATGAACGTCGTTCGGAACTGGCATTGGAAGGTCATCGTCATAAGGATATTATCCGTTGGAGAATTGCGGACGATGTATTGAACGGATGGTGCCACGGATTGAAAACGAATGAAGTGGTAGGTACAGATGACGGATACGTTCGGGTTGAAAACAGAACCTTTAATGCAAATAGACATTATTTGTGGCCTATACCACAGGCTGAACGTGACTTGAATGGTAATTTGGAACAGAATCCGAATTGGTAAATGGTTAAACGACTCAAAAAGGAACGATTATGAAAAAGATATTATTAATATGTTCAGTGTTTCTGGCAATGGTATCCTGTCAGGAAGATTATGAATTGAATGCGGATTTTGCAGTCCCTACGGAATTGAATTCCCCTGCCTCTATCCAGTTGGATGTGTCATCTTCAGTACCTGTTGTGCTGTCGTGGTCCGGAGGCGGTGCGGCAGACGGCGGAATTGTATTGTACGAGGTTTTGTTTGACAAAGCAGACGGCGACTTTTCAAAACCACTGGCTACAATGAAAAGTGATTTGGGAGCCAATCCCAGTTTGTCGATTACTCATGCGGCTATTAATACGATTGCCAGAAATGCAGGTATTTATCCTATGGGAACAGGGGATATTAAATGGACAGTGACTGCTTCGAAGGGAGGAGTGGTAAAGAAGTCCGATAAGGTGGCTAGTATCACGGTGACTCGTGGAGAGGGAATTGACAATATTCCGGCAGAATTGTATTTGTATGGTTCGGCTACGGAGAATAGTGGACAAGGCGGAATTCCGTTCCGTTGTGTAGAAGAGGGAGTTTTCCAGATTTATACAAAATTGTCTGCTGGAAATATCTCATTCAAGTCTGCTACGACAGGTGAAACATTCAGTTATTATATTGATGATAGTTCGAAGTTGAGAGAGGGTGATGGTGAAACGGCAGTAACTGCTTCCGAAGAGGTAACCCGTCTGACTGTAAACTTTAATACAATGGCTATGACAACAGAAAAAATAGGCTCTTCTGTTCGTTGTATTTGGGGAGCGACTTATGATAATATAGCTGTACTGGATTATGCAGGTAATGGAAAGTTTGTGGGAGACGGTGATATTATATTTGTAGACCCAAGCCGTCCAAATACGAATCCTCCCGTTTGGCTCGGTTGGGTAGAAGAACGCTATTATTTCATTGCAATGGTGAATGGCGGTGAAACTTGTTGGGGTAGAGGTGATGGCGTGAGTGCCGAACGTCCGGTAGGTGGAGAACCTGCTTCCTTCTATGCTTTGTATGAGTTCCAGTGGTCTCAATGGGATCATCTCTGGAAAATGAAAGGTAGTCTGGATTATACGCACGCAACTATTACTATCGATACAAATGCGGATGGATTAATGATACATACATTTACTAATGTGACTCCGATTAATTAATAAAACTAAGTTATGAAAAAGATAAAGACTATTTTAGCTATTCTTCCGGCACTATTATTCTCCTGTGCCGGAGATGACGTAGAGAAATATATTCCGCCTACACCGATTGCTCCGTCAGAACCCGGAGAGGAAGTCGTTTATCATAAACGCGCTAAAGAGCAGTTTGATTTGATTAATCAGTGTTACCGGATCAATAGCGGGGCGACAGAAGGATTGTATAATGAAAACTATCCCAAGAAAGATAGTGATAATCCGGCTTCTTTCTTATGGCCGTATGACGGACTGGTATCAGGAGTTGCAGCTTTATATTCTTTGGGTTATAATGTAAATTATGCAACTATGGTTGACCGCTTTGAAGTTTATTATTCAACTCCTGCTGGAGCTGTGGGTGCTTATGGCTCTCAAACTAATGGTACTACCGGTAGTGGAACGCGTTTTTATGATGATAATTCTATTGTAGGGATTGAATTGGTAGAGGCTTTTAATTTGTTAAATAATCAAGACTATTTGACAAAGGCCAAAAGAATTGTAGCATTTTTGCAAGAAGGTGAAGATGACACATTTGGAGGAGGTCTTTGGTGGAATGAGGATCAGAAAGGACAGCAGGGAGTTGGTGATTCCAATAAGCCTACGTGTGCCAATGGATATGCAACACTATTCTTACTTGAATATTATTCAGTATGTCCCCAAGAGGAAAAAGCAGATGTTTTGGCTTTGGCAAAACGCTTATATGCTTGGACGTTGAATAATCTACGTGATCCGGAAGATGGTTGCTACTGGAATGATAAACAAGCAGACGGATCTATTAATAAAACAAAATGGACTTACAATACCGGTGTAATGATTTCTAATGGAGTCCGTTTGTACAAGATAACGGGTGAACAAACTTATCTGGATAGTGCCATTGCTTCTTCAGATGGTGCATATAATTATTTTGTACGTCCGCTTAACGGACTGGCTCTGGCTTATCCCGATCATGATCCTTGGTTTACAACCAAACTGGTTCGTGCGTTTATTGATATTGAACCTTATTACAAAAATGCAGGTAATTATATCAAAACATTCATCAACTTCCTGGATTATGCATACGAGAATGCTCGTTTGTCAAGCGGACTGTTTTATGAAGATTGGACTGGAACAGACCCGAAACGGGCTGAACAGTTGTTGATGCAGGATGCTGCACTAGAATCTCTGGGAATTATAGCTTTGTATAAAGGGGAAACTGTGACGGAAGAATAGTGTATGAATGGTAAAATTAGAAATATAGTTTTATTTGTATCAGCGGTATTCATGCTTTTCTCTTGTGCAGGAGAGCCCAAAGCGACTCCGAACAAAGATAAGGCGGAAGAAATGTTTCAACGTGTCTGGGAACTCTATCGGGTTCCCAAATACGGCCTCTTCTCTGAATATTATCCCGGTAGTCATCGTCCTGATCTGACTTATTTTAATGATTCTACCCGACAGGCACAAGAGGTTTCTTACCTGTGGCCTATGAGTGGTGTCTTTTCTTCAGCAGTATTGATGGCTGCCATCGAACCGGAGAAATATACAGTTTATGTCGATTCGATGGTGATGGCGATGGAACATTATTATGATACAACACGCGTTCCTTTCGGTTATCAGGCTTACCCTGTTCAATTTGGGAAGGTAGACCGTTATTATGACGATAATGGTTTGGTAGGTATTGATTACATTGATTCTTATCTGGTAACTAAAAATCCTCATTATCTGGAGAAGGCGAAACAAGTATTGACCTTTATTTTAAGTGGTTGGGATGAGAACTTTGAAGGAGCTGTTTCCTGGCTGGAAGGAGTGAAGGATCAGAAGCCTGCTTGTTCTAATGGAAAAGCGATGGTATTGGCTTTAAAACTGTATGAAGCGACTAAAGACAATTACTATCTGGAGGTAGGAAAGAAATTTTATCATTGGATTGATAAATATCTGAAAGATCCTGAAAGGGGAGTGGTCTGGAACTCATGGCTTACGACGACTTCGGCTGTATGCCCGGATTTGTATACTTACAATACAGGTACTTTGCTACAAGCAGCTGTAGCTTTATATAATTATACAGGTGAACAGGCGTATCTGGATAATGCTAAATTTTTAGCGGAGGGAAGTTATAAAGTGTTCTTTAAATACACGGAAGAAGGTATTCCCTATATTGCCGATTTGCCTTGGTTTAATCTGGTCTTGTTCAGAGGATATCACGATCTGTACAATGTTACGGGAGATCCAAAATATGTGGATACCATGATAAAAGGGTTGGATTATGCTTGGGATCATGCACGCGATCAGGCCGGATTGATGTATCATGACTGGACAGGGCGGACTGATGAAAAACGCCGACCGAAATGGTTGTTGGATGCTTCGTGTGTGCCTGAATATTATGCACGTGTGGCGATGATTAAAGGAGAAGTTAAAACAGAAAAAAGAAATAAATGATGAAATTGAAATGGATAGGTAGCCTGTTGATTCTGGCAGGTATCGTAGGGTGCAAAACACCTGATCGTCCCAATCTGGTAGAGTATGTGAATCCGAATATTGGTACGGTTCATAGTCGGTGGTTTTTCTATACTCCGGCTGCCGAACCTTTCGGTTTAGCTAAGCTGGGTGCATCTACAAACGGTACGTACGGAAATAATCAAGGTTGGGAGGCTGTAGGTTATGAGGACGGTCATACTTCTATTGATGGTTTTCCCTGCCTGCACGAGTTTCAGATAGGAGGAATTTCACTGATGCCTGTTACGGGAGAAGTGAAAACGAACCCCGGAAAGCTGGAAGAACCGGATAAAGGTTTCCGTTCCCGCTTTGATAAGAAAGATGAAACTGCACGTCCGGGATATTATTCTGTGTTATTAAAGGATTATCAGGTAAAGACTGAACTTACTGCTACGGCTCGTGTCGGATTCCAACGTTATACATTCCCGGAATCGGAGAATGCTCATATATTGTTTAATATCGGCAATCGCCAGGGAGAAAGTGGAGCTGTACGTGATGCGTACATCAAACAGGTAGATGGAAATACTATCGAAGGGTATGTAATTACAGAACCGGAATATGTGAAGAAGTATCAGGCGGGTGCTTCGGTTGCCATATATTTTTATGCTAAATTGGACCGTGCGCCGGAATCTGTCGAAGTTTTCTATCAAGATAGTGCTTTGATGGCTCGTAATGAAATAAAAGGGCCGGGTGCTATCATGTGCCTGAATTATAAAACAAAGAAAGACGAGATAGTCAATGTAAAAATAGGTTTATCGTATACTTCCATAGAAAATGCGAAAGTGAATTTGGAATCGGAGGCGAAAGACTTGACTTTTGATGAGGCTATGAAAGCGACTACGGATAAATGGAATGAGTCTTTGAGCCGCATCTTGGTTTCCGGAGGTACGGAAGATAGTAAAATCAAATTCTATACCGGGTTGTATCATGCATTATTGGGTAGAGGGCTTGCCAGCGATGTCAACGGAGCTTATCCTAAAAATGACGGTACCATCGGTCAGATACCTTTGACCAAGGATGGTAAACCGGAATATAATCACTATAATACGGATGCGGTTTGGGGAGCTTATTGGAATCTGACTTCTCTTTGGGCATTGGCATATCCGGAATACTATAATGATTTTGTAAACAGTCAGTTGCTGGTGTATAAGGATGCCGGTTGGCTAGGGGATGGTATTGCTACCAGCAAGTATGTTTCCGGAGTGGGAACCAATATGGTGAGCATCACTTTAGCAGGTGCTTATAATAGTGGAATTCGTAACTTTGATGTGGAAACAGCTTATCAGGCAGCCTTGAAGAATGAATTAGGCTGGGAAGGCCGCATTGAAGGGGCCGGTAAGATGGATGTGAAACAGTTTGTAGAAAGAGGGTATGTGCCTTATGAGAACAGTGTTCATTTCGGTACACATCCGGAAGGTTCGAGCTTCTCCGTATCTCACACATTGGAATACAGTTTTAGTGCTTATGCAGTGGCTCAATGGGCCAAAGCTTTGGGGCGTACGGAAGATTATAAGAGTTTGATGGAGCTTTCTGCAGGTTGGGAAAAGTTGTTTGATGATTCGCTGAAGATGATTCGTCCGAGAGTACCCAATGGTGAGTTTATTGATAACTTTAATCCATTGGAATCATGGAGAGGTTTTCAGGAAGGAAATGCGATGCAATATACTTTCTTTGTACCGCAGAATCCGGCTCGTTTGATTGAAAAAGTCGGAAAAGATGAGTTTAACAACCGGTTGGATTCTATTTTCACAGAAGCCCGTAAGTCGATCTTTGGTGGTGGAAAAGTTGTAAATGCTTTCTCTGGTTTACAGAGCCCTTATAATCATGGAAACCAGCCCAGCCTTCATATTTCATGGTTGTTTAATTTCTCCGGTAAACCTTATTTGACGCAGAAATGGACGCGTTTGATCTGTGATGAGTTTTATGGAACAAACGGAGAACATGGTTATGGTTACGGTCAGGATGAAGACCAGGGGCAGTTAGGAGCCTGGTATGTGATGGCAGCAATGGGATTGTTCGATGTACAGGGTGGTTCTTGTGAACGGCCGACTTTCCAGATGGGTAGTCCATTGTTTGATAAGATTGAAATCAAACTGAGTCCGGTGAATGCAACAGGAAAAACGTTTGTAATTGAAACGACGGGTAATACACCGGACGCGTATTATGTACAGTCGGCTACGCTGAATGGCAAGCCATTGGAACAGTGTTGGTTGTACCGGGATGAACTCTATAAAGGTGGGACATTGAAACTCACAATGGGAAATCAACCGAATGAGAAATGGGGAGTGGAAAATCCGCCTCATTGTTCTGAATAAACAGTTTATTTTCCTCGGTGTCGATGTTGTTTGACAGGACACCGGGGATTTTATATTTTATAATATAGTGGGTTAAACATGAAAACACAAAATTCTATTTATGCCGCCCTTCCCGTTCTTTTCGGGTTCTTTGTAATGGGCTTCTGTGACATAGTCGGTATTTCGTCCGATTATGTTCAACGTTCTTTCAACTGGTCTCCCGTGATGACGGGATTTGTTCCTTCATTGGTTTTTATCTGGTTCCTGTTTTTAGGTATTCCTGTTGGAAATCAGATGAATAAATGGGGACGTAAAAATACGGTCTTGCTTAGTATGGGAATAACGGTAGTGGGGATGCTGTTGCCATTAGTCGTTTATAACAGTGCGACTTGTATGATAGCTTATGCTCTTTTGGGAATTGGCAATGCCATTTTACAGGTTTCGCTGAATCCGTTATTGAGTAATGTGGTAACCAGCCAACGTTTGCTGACAAGTAGTTTGACGGCAGGACAAGTGATTAAAGCTGTGTCTTCTCTCGTCGGACCGGAGATTGTGTTGCTGGCTGTAGCACACTTTGGAGATGACAAATGGTATTATTGTTTTCCTATATTGGGCTTTATCACGTTATTATCTGCCATTTGGCTGATGGCTACGCCTGTTAAACGGGAAGATTTCAGTGCCGCAACCCAACAACTTTCTATCAGTGATACTTTTTCTTTGTTGAAGGATAAAACGATTCTGTTGTTGTTTCTGGGTATCTTTTTTATTGTGGGAGTAGATGTTGCTACCAACTTTATCAGCTCTAAACTGATGGCGGAACGATTTGACTGGACGGCAGAACAAGTGAAGTTTGCCCCACAGGTTTATTTTTTAAGCCGTACGGTAGGTGCTTTGCTGGGTGCTTTCTTGTTAGCCCGTATTGCTGAAATGAAATATTTCCGTGTGAATATTGTTGCCTGTATTTTCTCTTTGCTTATTCTGGCCTTTGTAAAAAATGATATGGTGAATCTGATTTGTATCGGTGCTGTCGGCTTCTTTGCCTCATCCGTATTTTCTATCATTTATTCGATGGCTTTACAGGCAAGGCCGGAAAAAGCAAATCAGATTTCCGGTTTGATGATTACTGCTGTTGCCGGTGGCGGAGTAGTTACTCCGGTGATTGGGTTTGCCATTGGAACAGTAGGTGTTATTGGAGGTGTTTTTGTTACTTTAGCTTGTGTGTGTTATTTGACTTATTGTGCTTTTGGGGTGAAGACCGCGAAAGCATAGTATTATTGCGGAGAAGATGCTATCTTCGCCCGAATCCTACTTAGCGACTGCGGAGTTATCCACAAGTAAGACGCAATATGTTTTAAAGGCACATATTGCAATAATTCCGGAGTCTCTTTGATAAGGTTGAGATAGCGTTCTTTAGCCCGTGGGCTTCCCGAACTGATAAGCCAGTTCTCCTGTTGAAGAAACTGATGATCCATGAGGCGGAGCCCCAAATTAGCGAGTCCGATGGATGAGGCGAATAGCTGATTCAGAGCTGTTCGGGAAATACAATAGGCCACACTGTCACACATGACCTCAATATTTATTAATGAGTAGGCATTATCTACATAGCCCCAGACGGAGAAAGCAGCTTCTCCGTCTGAAGCAAACCAGATGGTAGTATCCACTCCGTCTTTATGATAATAGGCTCGCCATATTCCCGTCTTGATAAAATAAAGATTACAGTTCTTTGTCCCCTCGCGTACTATTAAATCTCTCTTTTTGAAATGTACCTCTTCCATACAGTTCAGTAGAGACTGTACATCGGTTTCTGATACCTTGTATCTATCGCAAAGTTTTTCAATGAATGTTCTCATATTGCAAAGATACTTATCGTCGGCAGACAATGAAACGATCTTTCAAATAAATTCCGAAAATATAGAAAGTGGTTAATAACTCTGCCAATGGTACGGCTAGCCAGATACCCGGTGTACCCAATACCGGAGGGAGCGCAAAGAATCCGATCAACATAAACACTACTCCCCGGAGAAGGGTGATAATTGTTGCCCGCTGACCTCTTTCAACGCTTTGATAATAACCAATGCCAATCATGTTGACGGCAAAGAATATGAATCCTACTCCGAAATAAGGAAGCCCGTTTACTGCTATATCGAATGCAGCGTAGCTGCGGTCAATGAATAGCGAAACAATGTCTTGGCAGCATAGTACGGTAAGAATGAAAAAGCTGATACCGCAGATTAAAGCGGTCCGAATGGCGAGATGCAATGTCTTTCGTACACGCTCGGGCTGTCCGGCTCCGAAGTTATAGCTGATAATGGGTTGTGCGGATTGTGCAATGGCATTATAGACCATGAAGATGATAGGGAAGAAGTAACAGGCAATACTAAATGCTGCCACTCCGTCTTCACCGAGATGATGGATGAAAACGTAGTTCCCCAGAAACATCATACAGGCAATGGAGGCTTCACTGATAAAAGCAGAACTTCCCAGTTTAATCATATAACCGATGTTGCGAAGAGTCAGTAACAGACTTTTGATACTTAACTTTATCCGGCATAGATGGAGGGTACGAGAGAAACGGAGGAGATAAATCAGTGTCATCAACCCTCCCACAACAGTCCCCAGACTGGTGGCAAAAGCTGCTCCCATCATTCCCCAACCAAATTCGAAGATGAATATATAATCCAGTATGATATTGAGTATGGCTGCAACTGCGTTGCACATCATGGCATAGGTGGGCGAACCATCCAGGCGGATGCAGAACATTCCTATATTTAATACTTCGTAGAATACGAGAAAAGGAAGATACCATGCCATATATTCTACGGCTAACGGCAACAATCGGTCCGAACTACCCAATAATCTGGCCAATGGCTCTATAAAATAAAGACACAGAGCAGACAGGATAAGTATGAGCAATGCGGAAAAAGCAATTGCCTGAGTGATATTAATACTTGCTACTTTGCGTTTTCCCTGAGATAAATGAATGGAAGCCACCACCGAAGCTCCCACTCCGAACATCAGTCCGATACCCGCTGCAATCATAAAAAGCGGTGCAGTGATATTTACTGCTGCCAGTGCGTCACTGCCAATACCTTTTCCTACAAATATACCGTCCGTAATAACGAACAGAGCCGAGAATACCATCCCAAGTACCGTAGGAATTAGTAACTTACGGAACAGCGTGGAGATGTTCATACTGCCGAAATTAATACTATCTTTCATAACTTTCTACCTTTGTCGTTGAAAATGGCGACAAAGGTAGGGTTATGAGAGGAGATAAAAATTACCATTTGGTAATTTTTATCGGTTGTTTTTCTTTCATTTTTTATACAGGTAATGTATAAAAATGATATATTTGTACAATAAAATGATGGATAAAATAAAAGCAGTTTTTAATTGGAGTGGAGGTAAAGACTCCGCTCATGCTCTATTGCGAGCTATGGAATCAGGATGTTATGAAATAGTAGCATTGCTGACAACCGTCAATCGTGATACACATCGTTCTACGATGCACGGTATTCCTTTATCCTTGCTTGAAACACAGGCAACAAGTATCGGTATTCCTCTGTATATTGTCGACTTGACTCCGAAAGGAAATATGGAAGATTATTCGTCAGCCATGTTGCAGGCCATACAGCATTTCAAGACATTGGGAGTGACACATTTCATCTTCGGAGATATATTCCTGCATGACGTACGGCAATATCGTGAACAACAACTTGCACCTCATGGCATCAAAGTAGTAGAACCTTTGTGGGGAAAAACATCGGAACAGGTGATGGAAGACTTTCTGTCATCAGAACTAGCAACTGTCGTAGTCACTACAATGGACGATGGACTGGGTGCTGCTGCTATCGGAAAACTTATAGACCGTGATTTCGTAGCATCGCTTCCCGCAGAAGTCGACCCTAATGGAGAAAACGGTGAATACCATACTTTTTGTTATAACGGACCGATTTTCCATTCTTCCGTTCCGTATAGCTTGGGAGAACCCTTTTCACAAAGCTACGATATACATCTCGATGATGGCACAACTAAAACCTATACCTACTGGTTTGCCGATTTGAAAGAAGAATAATAGAATAAGCCACTTACTAATAACAGATATTCCGGCATTTTGCCGTGTTCTCCCCATTTAAGCTCTATGATTTCCTTACCGAAAGAAATATCATCCGTGATTTTTTCGGGATACAGAGGTGTGAGTTTAGTTCCGACGAGGAAAGCCGTGCTATATTGCGACGGATACTCATCCACATTTAAAGAAAAAGGCGGGCATGCCCAGTACGTGTTATACCGCGTACATTGCTTGCAAAAACCGATAAATTTCTCCGCATCCCGGTAATGCTCCATATATTCGGTGACGGAAAAGGAAAGACAACTGCGGCATTCGGCCTTGCAGTCCGTGCCCTTTGTGCAGGTAAAAGCGTATTTATCGGGCAGTTCGTTAAAAGCATGAAATAAAGCATTATTATACCCAAGGTGTATTATCTCGTGCCGGGATAGATCGTTGACTCTTTTATCACCTGTATTTCCCTATCCCAACGACAGAATTAATATTTGTGCCGTCAATACTCGCAGAAACATGGTGAGCGGATAGACCGTAGCGTAACCAACGGCAGGCGCATCACAGGAGGTCAGGTCATTGGAGTAAGCCAATGCCGACGGATTGGTGGTAGAACCAGCCAGAATCCCGATAAGCGTTATTTTATACGTACCCTCATCTCTTGTGCGTCAAATGTCACTGACTCGTTTCGGAACAGTCTTTCTATATGTTTGCTCGCTACCATTTCCGGAGTAGGCAGGGTATACATATGTGGGTTGTCTATCAGCATGATAGAGTCACAGAGTGACAGTGCTATGTCGAGGTCGTGTGTGGAAAAGAGGATACATTTGCCCTCTTCCTGTGCCAGTCTCTTCAGGAGCAGGCAGAGTTCGTAACGGTTGGGTAAGTCGAGAAAGGCGGTGGGTTCGTCGAGCAGGATGACAGGAGCATCCTGGGCTAGCGCGCGGGCAATCATAATTCGCTGACATTCGCCGTCGGACATCTTATCCATGGTCTTTTCCGCATAAGCGGACATGCCGACCAACTGTATGGCAATATCTACCCGCATTTCGTCTTCCGGTCGTAGTTGTCCGATCCAGTTTGTATATGGGGCGCGCCCCATAGACACTACATCTTTACAGCGAAGATTGGCGATGCGTACTTTGTCCGTCGTTACAAAACTGATGCTGCGGGCTAGTTTTTCCGGTTTCAACGAGGCTATTTCCTTGCCTTGTAGGATGATTTCTCCCGACTGTGGCTTTTCCAGTCCCATCATGGCACGGAGCAATGTACTTTTTCCTGCCCCGTTGCGTCCCAGCAGGGCGATGAGTTGTCCGCCCGTCATCCGGGCATTTACCGTTTCCAACAGCGTGCGCTGTCCATATCCTAATGTCAGTTCTTTAAGCTCTATCATTTGATTATACGCAAGTTTTTAGCAATTACCCATAAAATAACCGGAACTCCCAACAGGGCGGTGATACAATTGACCGGAAGCAGGAACTTTTTGGCGATGATGTCACAAAGCAACATACCGATAAGTCCCGTAAGTATCGTTCCCGGAACGAGCACACGGTGGTCGGCATTGTTGAATAACAATCGTGTGATGTGCGGTACAGCTAATCCGATGAATCCTACCGGACCGCAGAAGGCGGTGACTGTTCCTGTCAGCAGGGCGGTAGATATGAAAATGAGTGTCCGTGAACGTTTGATATTCATTCCCATTGTCTGTGCATAGTTTTCTCCAAGCAGTAGCAGATTCAGAGATTTGATACAAGCGATGGAAATCACGAGACCGATACATACTACGGGGGTCATAATGGCTAATTGTGTCATTGTGATATGACCGAGTGATCCCATTGACCACAGCGTGAACACTTTTAACTGTTCGGCAGAACTCATATATTGCAGTATCTGGATGATGGCACCTGCTACATAGCCTATCATGACTCCCATAATCAGAACTCCCAGAATGTTTCTGACCTTCCTGCTGATGACGGCTACTCCCAGTAAGATGACGGCAGTACCTATCCACCCGGATCCGATAATTCCTATGGATTGCAATAACGGGAAGGCTGTCCATCCGAGTAATGGAGTGCCGAGTATGAACAGAGCTACGCCTAAACCTGCTCCGGAGCTGACTCCCAGCAAATAAGGGTCTGCCAGTGGATTCTGAAAAACTGTCTGCATCTGCAAACCACTGACGGATAGCGCTATTCCTATCAGGCCTGCTACTATTACCCGTATGAAACGGATAGAGAGCAGGATATTACGCGTCATCTCATCGCATTCTCCTCCGGTGAGTACCGCCCATACTTTGGAAATAGGGATAAATGTATCCCCAGTTGCCATATCTGTCAATAATAATAGTATGGCAACAACGCCTAATGCAATAAATAAAAGGGTGGTATGTTTATGAGGTTGTTTCATCTTCTTTGTTTCTGAAATTGATATCCGTATTCTTTTTCAGCTGTTTACCTTTCTCCGTCAAACGATACTTTTGTAATCTGCTATTCGGCTTATCTGGTATTTTCATTTCAATAACTCCCTGCTCTAATGCTGGCTTTAAGTAATATAAACGAAAATGCTCTCTATCGGAAAGTCCCAGTTTTCCCTGCATATCCTGTCTATTCATTTCGTCATCCAATATTTTAATAAGTTCTCTGACTTGCGGGGTGACTTGCGGGGTGACTTGCGGGGTGACTTGCGGGGTGACTTGTTTTACAGAGGCAGGGAATGTCATTCGCAAGAAGTTTTCTGTAAATATGAAACAGTCCTTTCCGTAGCTTCTTAGAATACGAGGAACGCCGGAGCCTAGATGTTCAACCAAACCCAAATCTCTAAAAACCCGCATTAACTCTTTGTTACGGGGGACAGAGTAACCTTCGAAAAATTCTTTTTCGGTGATGCCTTGCGGCAGACTCCCAAATGAAGTAATTTCAATTCTGTCGTTGAAAAACTCGAATTTAGGTGGTATCTCTGAAGTGTAATCATTGTGAACTATAGCGTTAATTACGGCTTCGCGTAAAGCTACGGGATTCCAAAGCCTCTTTTCTTCCCGTTCTTGCGGGGTGATTTTTGCTAAAGTCTTATTTTCTATATTTATTTTGTCCAATACCAGTTTGGTCGCTTTGATTAATGAACAGTAACCATATTCATTATTTTCTATTAAATCTACTCTGTCGAGTCCTTCGTATTTGGCGACTTTTATGGAGGTGCCATTGATATCTGCCAGTAAATAAGCTACATAGTTATATTGATCGTTTTCTGTAATCAATTCGAGATTGGATGCGAATTGTTGATTTAATGTTTTACCGACACTTTCATAATAGATTTTAAGTTGTTCGAAAGTAAGATTCTGATTAGGGGACTTTATTTTACCAATGGAATTGCGAGTCCGTTTGGCAAATAAAGATTCGATCATTCTTGTAGGCATAGGTTCGGCGGCAGACCCTACACGGATGAATGTTCCCTTTTCTGACATTCCCTGTTTTTTGATGTAATAAGGCTTTTCTGTTCCACTGGCAAATGTGATTTTAATGATATCTTTAGAATCAACATTCTCTACTGTCATATCAAATAACCCCATACAAGATGGCATGATATTATTTCGTAGGCGGTCTTTAATTTTCAGCATATTACCGTCAATATCATCAACACCGATAGGGGTTCCCGATTTATGGACTCCTATATATATCACACCTCCTTCTTGATAGTTAAGAAAGGCTACGGCTTCTTTTTCTAAATCATCGGTCAGTAATTGTTTATATTCGATACGGTTGTTTTCTGATGTCATTCTTTCTTTATTTATGCGACTTGCTGTCATACTGATTCCCCGCAAAGATAGTGCATAGAAATGAAAAACGCTCAAAAACTTTGAAAAAGCATGAGATGCTGTTGAATTTACATAATCTTTGTGTATCCTATTTTAATTGAGTATAAAAGCAGATTGTCATGGAAGTGACATTGTCATTTACCTTATACAGCCGATGGTAAACGACTGTATAAGATCGGTGTAAGTTTTGATGTGGCACAACGGAATCTAGGAGAATGGAAAATTATATCAGAATAATCGGCTATTCTTATTCCAAATGTCTGTAATAATACAGGGAATCGGAGACGAGTTCCGGATGAAAAATACGGATTAAGTCACGGAGTACTACATCGGGGCGTACCACAGATGATTCCCAGTAGTCATTCCCTCCTGTGGGTGTTAGCCGTAGGTTGTTGTTATACACTGCCTTTTCGTGTACAGCTTTGGCGTCTGCAAATTTGGGGTTGACAGCTTTCAGTTCATCCAGCGTTTTGGCAGAACCTACATTGATCCAATAATCAGCCTTTTGTATTAGTCCGTAGGCTGTTTCCAAGCCGATAGGAGTCGAACTGTTGGAATCATTTTCTTTATAGATATACTCGGCTCCCGCGTCGGCAACCAGTTGTGCCATGTAGCTTTGAGTGGAAGGCATTACCCAACTATCGTTCCACGGAGTGTTGAACATGACAGTGGGACGTTTTTCTACGGAATCGGTTAAAGCTTTCAATGCAAGATAACGTTGGGGGATTTCCTGAAATATTTCCAAGCCTTTTTCCCGGTTGTCGATCAGTTCTGAGAGGACAATCATCCATTCTGCTTTTCCGAGCGGTGACTCTTCCAAATATTCTCCCATATATAAATAAGGTATGGAAAGCTCTTTCAATTTGTCGGTTACGGCAGTCTGGGCGTCACCTATCCCGTATAGCAGAACTACATCAGGCTTTAGTCCTACTAACAACTCGTAATTCATATCTGCTCCCATATCCTTGATTGAATTTTTATGGGCGAGGATATAAGGATTAGCAATATAATCCATACCGGAAACTCCGACAATTCTACCGACTTCTCCCAATGCGTCGAGCATGGCAATGTAGGAAGAAGACATACATACAATTTGTTTGGCTCCGGCCGGAATAACGGGGCCATTGAATCCGGCGGGAGCTTGCTCACCGTTGCGTGAGACGAAATAGGACATCTTCACATCTTTGGCTCCTTGCCAGGGATTTGATATTTGTATCAGCGTACTGGCAAAGTCTTCAGCACCTAGAATCTTAAATCCTGAAGCGTATTCGGGGGAATATATTTCTTGGTTGAACGCTTCCAAAGATGTTCTATTATGAATAATGATGCAGCCTGTCAAAAGAGGAAGGCACGACAACATGATGGTCAGGATCGGAGATTTCATTTCTATATAAATTTTAATTAGAAAAATAATGGTGAATATTGTCGAACGGCAAACTTACATAAAAACCTTGGATTTTTATGCCAGTCCAATAAAAAACAAGACCA
>ERZ857775.1552-NODE-1552-length-26108-cov-27.278010_pt1 | contig 26108 bp, 27 predicted proteins | sample MGYA00519698_ERZ857775 | MGnify/ENA primary metagenome ERZ857775 (study PRJEB31778, sample SAMEA3449363) | human gut metagenome | biome: human gut; feature: human-associated habitat; material: faeces | place: United Kingdom | collected 2010/2012 ...
GCAGATGGTACTCGTAGAGCTTCCCCGCAAAGCCATAGCCCATGCGGCGGTAAAAGGAGATCTGGAAGGGCAGCAGCAGCGTCAGCAGAGCGCCGTGGCGACGGGCGTAGTCCTCGAAGTAGCGGATCATCTCCAGCGCCGCCCCCTGCTTTTTATGGAGGGGGTGTACCTCCAGCGCCATCAGGCCGCAGGCCGTCTGCATCCGGCCGAAGCAGTTCATGGAAAAGAGGATCAGCTTCATGGTGGCAATGAGTACGTCCCCTTCAAACAGGCCCACCGTCTGCACCTGACGGTCCTCCCGCAGCTCCAGACGGTGCTTCTCCCGGTAGTGCTCCCGGCACGCTTCGTCCAGCGTTTTATAGGCCGGGTAGGCGTTGAGGTAGATGTCCAGATAGGCCTCCAGATCCTGCTGGGTCAAGGGGCGGATGGTGCGGTTGGTGTGTTCCATGGCGGCGGGCTCCTTTCACATGATTAGATGAAGCTATTGTACCGTGTTTTGCCGGTTCCGTCAACGACGGGTAAGAAAAAAGCCCATCCGCTCAGGCGGATAGGCTTTCAAGGGAAACTACTTTACAGGGACAGGCTCTTCGTCCACGCAGAGACCTCCTGTGCGGAGGCATGGCTGGACAGGCGCTTGCCCTCGTTCCAGCGGGTATCGGGGGCGCAGGAGGATCGCAGGAGCTCCACGGTCTTGCCCATACCGCTGCCGCCGGAGGTAGCGAAGGGAATCACGGTCTTGCCGGAGAAATCGGCGCTCTCCAGAAAGGTCTGGATGATGCGGGGCGCCTGATACCACCAGATGGGAAAGCCCACGAACACCGTGTCGTACTGCGCCATATCCGCGACCTTGCCCGCGATGGCGGGGCGGCTCTCGGGGTCCTTCATCTCGATGGTGCTGCGGCTCTTTTTATCCATCCAGTCCAAATCGGCAGCGGTGTAGGCCGTCTCGGGCGCGATCTCGAAGAGGTCGCCGCCGGTCACACCGGCAAGGGTCTTGGCAAGCTTCGCGGTCTGGCCGCTGGCGGAAAAATAGGCAACTAAGGTTTTCATTCTACTGCACTCCTATCTATTGAAATTTCTCACTGTTTCGCTTCCGGAAGGACCTCGTTGATGCAGGAAAGCGCGTTGAGCGTGCGCGGGAAGCCGATATACGGCAGGCACACCGTGAGCGCCGCGAGCAGGACCTCCTTCCCGTTGCCGACGGCGGCGTTCCCGCCGACATGGGCCTTGACCTGCCCTTCGCAGCCGCCCTGAGAAGCGAGGATCGAGAACGTCAGCAGCTCGCGCTCATGGATGGCCAAAAACTTTCTCGTATAAAAATCGCCGAAGCAGTAGGCGGAGAGATCGTCCTGAATGTTCTTCTGGTTCTTCGGCGCGGCGGCGCGCATCGCGTCGATGTGGTCGCCGAAGATCGACTTCTGCGCCGCGATGCCATCTAAAAGGCGGCTCTCCTCCGTCACGGTCTGGCCGCTCGTGAGCGGCAGGACGATGCCCTTTTCGGCGAACACGGCGTTCACCGCGTTCACGGCGTTTTCCGCCTTGCCGAGGCCGATGTACGGCGCGCAGTGGTAGACGGCCTCCTTGATCTCCTCAGGCTTCACGCCGCACGCGAGCGCCGCGGCGGTGTGGCGCTTGACCTCGTTCATCGTCTGATTCGTCGTCGCCACGACCAAAATGACCAGCTCGCGCAGTCTGGCGCTGAGCTTTTCCTCCGCGTAAACCTCGCCGTAGATGAGCCGCTCCTTGATGGCGGCAAACTCGGGGTCGGTGACGCCGAGTGCGGACGCTCCGCCGTACAGCGCCTTTGTGGTCTTTTCCGCCTGTTCTGCTCTGTTCATTGCAATGCCTCCTAATGCGTATCCTTTGCAGTCGCGGCACGAATGCTCGCACCGGCTGCTTTTCTGTTTTTTCTGCCTACATTATATAATGTTTTGCCCGTTATGTCGAATCCCCATTTTGAGAAATGCAAATTTTGCACACACCGCGGGGAACCGCGCAAAAAAGGAGCATTCTTTCGAATGCTCCTTTTTTCACATAAGGTTGGCAAAAATCGACGCGCCGACAACCGTAAGAAGGCCCGCCACGACGATGGACAGGCTGCTCATCGCGCCCTCGACCTCGCCGATCTCGAGCGCCTTGGCCGTGCCCAGCGCGTGCGCGGCCGAGCCAATGCTCACGCCCTTGGCGATGGGGTCGGTGATGCGGAAAAGCCTGCACACCGAAACTGCGATCACGTTGCCGAAAATGCCGGTGATGATGATCATGGCGACCGTCAGCGTCACGTAGCCGCCGAGCTCTTCGGAAACGCCCATGCCGATGGCCGTCGTGATGGACTTAGGCAGAAGCGTCACGTATTCCTCGTGTGTAAGATGAAAGAGCTTGCTCATCACAAACACGCTGCAAAGCGTCGTGATGACGCCGGAGAGAATACCGGCGAAGATGGCCTTCCAGTTGCTCTTCAGAAGCGATAGCTTTTCATAAAGCGGCACGGCGAGGCACACGGTCGCGGGCGTGAGCAGGTAGCTCAAATACTTCGCACCCTCGTAGAACGTGTCGTAGCTGATGTGCGCCGTCAAAAGCACCGCAATGGTCAGCACCACCGAGATGAGCAGCGGGTTGAAGAGTGCGAACTTGAACTTTTTTTGCAGCAGCACGCCGATGCCGTAGGCAGCAAGACTGACAGAGACGCCGAAAAAGACGGACTGTTCAAAAAATGTCATTTCTTCTCCGCCCCCTTCTTGCCCTTTTTGAGTACCGCCTGCGTCACAAGGCCGGACATGGCCATAACGACGATCGTTGTCACCGCGGCAATGATGAGATAGGCGACAAGATTCGCCTGAATGACGTCCCACGAAGCCATCAGCCCCACGGCGGGCGGAATGAACATGATGGGCATGATCTCAATGAGAAAGCAGGCCGTGTCGTGCACATCACTGAGCTTGATGACGCCGAGCATCAGGCAGAGAAACATCAGCACAAGGCCGTAGATGCTCGCCGGAACGGGCAGAGGCAGAAAATAATTCAGCAGCTCCCCAACAAGCGAGACGATGAGGATGATGCCGAACTCCTTGACATATTTCATGATTTTTCCTCTCTTTGTGTGTTAATTTTCATTGTACGGCGCGCACTTTCCCCTGTCAATCGACGAACGGGCGGGATTCCGCCCCGCTGCGCGGCTTTTCTTAACAAGGTGTATAAAGGCGGCGCAAACGCCGCGCTTTCGCCGCCCGTGTGCAAAATCCCATCTTCTGCAAAAAATCGTCGTCCGCTTTGCACAGAACAGCCCGTGCGGATTTAGTCGAAGCGCCGAACTTTCAGTTTTTTCTCCAAAAGGCGAGAAAATGCGCGCTTTTTTACGTCTAATGAGATAAAAGCCGATGCTTCGCCGCCGCTCTCTGCCGGGGCGGCGAAGCGCCGAGTGGAAAATTCATACAGGGAGGATAACACCATGCAGCTATCCACACAGTCGCGCAAAAGACTTTTGTTCGCCGCGCTCTTCCTCGCAATTTTGATTCCGCTATTTTTCACCCTTGCGATCCGCTCGCAGCTGCCGCTCCTCGGTTTCGAGGGCGGCTCGCCCCTGATCGACTGGGTACATCAGAATACGACTGGCAGCGGTTTCTTGCGGAAAGTGACCGGGGACGCCACCTTTTACAGTCTTGTGCTCCTTGCGAAGGACTCGCGCCTCGGGGCGCTGCTGTTTTTCCAGAGCATCGTCTGTGCTGCGATCGCGCTCGTTCTGCTCTGGGTGACGCTGTATTGCAAAAAGAGCTATCTCACACCGTTTACGATCGCCTATACGATTTTGTCCGCGCTCATTTACCTGGCCACCATGGGCGACTACGCCATCAACTCGCAGGCGGAGGAATACTGCGTCCTAATGCTCTGGGGCGCTTATCTGCGGGAGGGGCGCGGCCTCGGCTCGGTACTCGTCTATCTGACTGTCGTAGGCTGCTATTTTGTCAGCCTTGCGTGCAGCCGCAGGGCGGCATAAGGCAATCCCCGACTTTTCCACAGCAAAGAAAAACGGCGCGTTCTCCCGCGCCGTTTTTTCTTTTTCGTTTTCACATCAGCGTCATATAGCTGACGCCGTCGAGCGCTTCAAGCGCCTGGATCTCCTCGTCCAGCGTCGTTTTGCCGTTCACCCAGAGGGTGAACGTGCCGCACACGGGGCCGCCGCTCTTCTCCTGTGTCTCGCTGAAGAGGTTCAGGTCCCAAATGTAGTGTCCGTGGCCCTTTACCTGGCGGATGATCTGGCCGACCGTGCTCTTTTTCTCCATCTCGAAATACACAGTGGAGACGCGCTGCGTCTTGCGGATGCGAAGGTCCACGCGCCGCAGCACTTGCATCGCAAGGAAGATGAACGCATAGCAGATGATGCCGCCCGCGTAAAAACCCGCGCCGAACGCCGTGCCGATGATGGCAACCGCCCACAGGCCCGCCGCGGTCGTCAGGCCGCGCACCTCCTGATTGCGCGTCACTAAGATCGTACCCGCGCCGAGAAAGCCCAGCCCCGTGATGACCGAGGCCGACATGCGCACAAGGTCCGTCTCGCCGATGCCGGCAACAAAGATATTCGTCATCATCACGAGCGCCGAAGCATCGCTCACGATGATATACGTCCGAAAGCCCGCCGCCTGATTGTGCCGCTCGCGCTCAAAGCCGAGCGTGCCCGCGCAGAACGTGGAGAGCAGGATGCGCACCACGATCGAAAGCACCGTGATATCTGCGAGCTGCTGAGAGATCGCTGCCATAGGATCTATTCCTCACTTTTTGCAAAAACTGGAAATACCCGCACAGCAAACTATGCCTGCCGCGCAGGAAAGATACCTTTCCGCCGCAGCCTCAGTCGCTCTCCTTTTTGAGCTCGACGTTTTTCTCGTAGGCCACGGTCACGGCGTCAAACACCGCCGCGCGCATGCCGCGCTCTTCGAGCGTGCGCACGCCCTGGATCGTCGAACCGGCGGGCGAGCAGACGCTGTCCTTGAGCACGCCGGGGTGCTGGCCCGTCTCGAGCACCATTTTCGCCGTGCCGAGCATCATCTGCGCGGCATACTGGATCGCCGACGCGCGCGGCAGACCGCACGCGACGCCGCCGTCGGCCATCGACTCTAAGAAGATCGCGGCAAAGGCCGGGCCGCAGCCCGCGACCGCCGAACCCGCGGCATGCAGCTCCTCCGCCAGCGGGAAAAGCTTGCCCGCGGGCGCCATGTAGCGCAAAAACGCCTCCTGCTGCGCCTTGCCGCAGTTGCCGCTGCATGCATAGAAGATCACGCCCTCGCCCACGGCGGCGGGCATGTTCGGCATGATGCGGATGACGGGATAGTCCCCGCCCGCAAGCTCCTGAATGCGCGCGATGTCCGGTCCCGTGACCATGCTGATGAGCACCGGCGCGCTCCTGCGCGCTTTAAGCGCCGGGGCGATGCCCTTGAGCACGTCCACGATCATCTGCGGCTTCACGCCGAGGAAGATGTGGTCCGCCTCGCGCGCGATGATCTCGTTACTGCTCACAACGGCCCCGATGCGCTCTGCGAGCGTCTCCGCCTTTGCCTTCGTGCGGTTGGCGAGCAGCACCTCCACCTCGCCGCTTCTGGCCGCCGCGCTCGCCAGCGCGCCGCCCATATTTCCTGTGCCGATAAAGCCAATCTTCATCATCTGCCGTGTCCTTTCTACACCCATCAGGAACCCAAGCGCAGCCCTGTACCGCGCACCGCCCCTGTTTTTATTATCAGTAAAGGATATATCAACCCCCGCCGCCTTGTCAAGCACCGCGCCCGTCAATCACCCGTCCCGCGAAAATTTTATGTAATATCCATTGCACTGAGTACCGTTCTTTAGTATACTGATGCGGCCTGCCAAACCAAATATGACTTTACGAGTCCTGTCACAGGGGATATCCCCTTGTATGCCAAGTGGAACAAGAATTCCGGCGGCGGCTCCACCACCACCTACTTCTATTTCGCCATTGAAAAGGTGGACGCGCAGGACGGCCACGCCCTGAACGGCGCGACGGTTCGGAACTACCGCGGCTCCACACCTGAGCTGCTGAACGGCGAAGACCACTTTGCCTATATCGTCGGTCACAATGATGGCAATGTTTACCCAAATGGACTGATCTCTCGTGCGGAGACCGCCACCGTTTTCTTCCGGCTTTTGAAAGATGAGGTGCGTGACGGCAATCTTCTGACCAGCAATACCTATTCCGATGTTCCGGATGACTATTGGGCAAATACCGCCATCTCCACCATGACGGGTCTGGGCATCGTGCAGGGTCATAGCGGTACTACCTTTGATCCCGAGGCCCCCATCACGCGGGCTCAGTTTGCCGCCATTTGCGCCCGGTTCGATACCGGTGCCGGCGGCACCACCCAGACCTTCTCCGACATCAGCGGACACTGGGCCGAGGAGTATATCCGGCGAGTTGCCGGGCTGGACTGGATCAAGGGCTTCGAGGACGGCACCTTCCGCCCGGACAGCTACATTACCCGCGCCGAGGCCATAACCATGATCAACCGGGTACTGAATCGGATCCCCGAGGAGCCGGACGACCTGCTGCCCGGCACAACGGTATGGGCAGACTGCAACCCCGGCGACTGGTTCTACCTGGCGGTCCAGGAGGCCGCCAACTCCCACGCGTTCCAGCACAAGACTGGGAACTATGAGACCTGGACCGGCATGAACAAAAAACCCGACTGGACCCGGTATGAGCACTGATATTGGGCAAAATTTTAGAAATACACATATCGGTTGCTGCTCCTAAATAAAAGCACAAGCGGCGCACCAAATCTGGTGCGCCGCTTGTGCTTTTGCCTTGCTCTAAACGATTCTTTTAAATGTTGCCCTTATGCGAGGATGGCTATAGGCCAGCCTCTCTTTTTTGAAGTTATAATAGCATCGTGACCCCATTATCTTCGATCCCGATCTCCACGACCGGCGCGCCGGGGTCGTACTCGCCGTCGAGCGTCCACGGGATGTCCTCGGCGGTCTCCGCCGTCACGTGTTTGACATGGCGGAAAATGAGCCCCTCGGAGTTATAGTAGTCCTTGTTGACGAGCGCCAGAATGAGCGCCTGCATCGCAGCCGGCGTGCGCGGCACAGGCACGAGCAGCAGCTCGAACTTGCCGTCGTCGAACGACACCTCGTCGGGCGAGAGCTTCATCAGCCCCGCGATCGACGTCGAATTGCTGATCGCACCGAAGAGATATTCCCCATCGAAGGCCTCGCCGTCCGCCGTGATCTTCATGCGGTACGGGCAGAGCGTGTCGAGATTCTTGACGCCCTCAAGGAGGTACGCAAAGTGCCCGAACATATTTTTAATGTCCTGCTGGACGGTGTAGGTCGTTTTCGTGAACGCGCCGAACGACGCGACATAGACGAAATTCCGCTCGCCGAATTTGCCCACATCGAGCGATCTCGGCTTCATGCGCATGGCGGAGGCCGCCGCCTCGGCGGGATTCGACGAGATATTCAGGCTCGCGGCAAAGTCGTTCGTGCTGCCGCCGGGCAGATAGCTCACGAGCGGGCGGTATTCTCGCGGAATGCGCATCACACCGTTCACCGTTTCGTTGAGCGTGCCGTCGCCGCCGTGGCAGACGACGACGTCGAATTCCGGCCCGAGCGATTCGGCGAGCTCCGTCGCTTCTCCGCGGTGCGTGGTCTTGCGCACGGAGACGAGATAGCCCGCCTCGGAATAGATCGCGGCGGCGTCAAACAGCGGCGCGAGGGATTTGGTCTTTCCCGCGCGGGGATTGACGATAAAGAGCAGCTTTTTGTCGTCCATGGGTTCCTCCTCGTTTGCTCTTCACAGCATCAGACCGGCAAAGCACCCTGCGCCCTGTCGGTCAAAATCACCCTCTGCCAAAAAAGTCAAGTTCTGTTCATCTTCATTAACAGAGAGTAAAGATTATCATAACACACGAAATGAGCGGTTGCAATTCCCAGCAAAAAATAGTAAGCTGTTTTTGGTATCTTTTTAGCAGTCATTTAACGCATTTTGCCCAAAAAAAGGGGGAGCCCATGAAGCAGAACAAAACCTATCTTCACCTCGGCGTAACGCTGATCGTCTCGGCCTGCGCGGTGCTGATGTTTTACGACACGTTTTTCCAGTCCCGCGTGCTGCTGGACTTTTTCGACAAGCTGATGAGCGTGCTCTCGCCGGTCATCTACGGCCTTGTGTTCGCGTACCTTCTCGCCCCCATCGTCGACTTTTTCGACCGGTATATCCAAAAGGGGCTGCCGAAGGTCAAGTCCTCGCTCGTCCGGGGGCTGAGCATCCTCGTCACGTGGATCTGCGTCATCGCCCTCATCTACCTGATGTTCAGCATCCTCATCCCCGAGCTGGTCGACAGCACGAAGACACTGGCCGACAACTTTGAAAGCTATTATAAAACCGTCTACAACTGGGTCAACAGCCTTGTGGAGAATCAGACGATCTTCTCCGACGACATCTACTCCGACCAGCTGCTCTCCGCACTCAACGGCTACTACGATAAGCTCGTCAAGTGGGTCACCGACACGGTCATCCCGCAGGCGCAGGTCGCCATCGTCGCCGTGACGGGCGGCATCTGGAGCGTCGTCATCTTCCTCAAGAACATTCTCATCGGCATGATGATCTCGGTCTATCTGCTCGCGCGCAAGGAGAGCTTTGCCAAGCAGTCGAAGAAGATCCTCTACGCCATTCTGCCCGAAACGCCGTACCGCCGCACGCTGCGCGCCGTGGCCGAGGCTGACCGTATCTTCAGCGGCTTCGTGCGCGGAAAGCTGCTCGACTCGCTCATCATCGGCATCCTCTGCTTCATCTGCTGCTCGATCTTCAAGTTCCCGTATACGCCAATTATTTCGGTGTTCGTGGGCGTGACGAACATCATTCCGATCTTCGGCCCGTTCCTCGGCGCCATTCCGAGCGCATTCCTCATCCTGCTCGTCAGCCCCAAGCAGTGCCTTTATTTCATTCTCTTCATCATCGCATTGCAGCAGTTTGACGGCAATATTCTGGGGCCGAAGATCCTCGGCAAATCCACCGGCATTTCGAGCTTCTGGGTCATCGTGGCCATTGTGGTCGGCGGCGGCTTCGGCGGGGTGCTCGGCATGTTCCTCGGCGTTCCGATCTTCGCGTGCATCAGCTCGCTTGTGAACTGGTTCACGAACCGCAGCCTCACGAAAAAGGGCGTGACGGACGACGCGATGTTCGCCCACGCGCCGCTCGCCTCTCCGGATGAAAAAAAGGACTGATCTCCCCATGAAAACCCTGTACCGTGACAACAAAGGACTGCACCGCTGGCTTTTCGCCTGCGGCGCAGTCCTTGTGCTTTTCTATCTTTTCCGCGGAAACCGCGCGGCCGTCAATTTCTGGGTCTATTCGGTCACGCTGCCCTTCGAGCAGTTTCTGGGCCGCGCGTGCGCGGCGCTGCCGTTTTCGGTCGCGGAGCTTCTGTATGTGCTCGCGGCGATCACGGCGGTCGTGCTGCTCGTGCTGATGGTGCGCTATCTTATAAAGTCGCGCCAAAAAGGGCGCGCCGCGTACCGCTGCGCGCTCTTCGTGCTCGATTTGTTTCTCACGGTCTATGCCGCGTTCTCACTTCTCTGGGGCGCGAACTATTACGCGGACGATTTCTGCGACAGAAGCGGCCTTTCGCCCGAGCCCGTCGCGTATGAAGACTTAGTGCGCGTCACGCAGTATTTCGCGGACCATCTTGCCGAGGCGTCGACGCACATCATGCGCGACGAAAACGGCCTCTTCACTGCCGACCGGCAGGAGATTCTTAACTACGCCGACACGGTGTATGACTGCCTGTACGACGAATTTCCGTTCCTCGACATGCCGGACCAGAAGCCCAAGGGCATTTTCTTTTCGAAGATCATGAGCGCGATGAACTTCACGGGCTTCTACTTTCCGTTCACGGGCGAGTCAAACGTGAACATGGACTCGCCCGCGATGCTGCTGGCCTCGACCTGCGCGCATGAGCTGTCGCACCAGCGCGGCATCACGTCCGAGCAGCAGAGCAACTTCCTCGCGGTCCTCGCCTGCACGCGCTGCGACGACGCAAACTACAACTATGCGGGCTGGATGCTCGGCTACATTCACCTCGGCAACGCGCTGTACCGCGTCGACCCCGACGCATGGCAGCAGATTCGCGATTCGCTTCCCGACGAGATCGTGCTCGATCTGCGCTGCAACAGCGCCTACTGGGCGCAGTACAAGGGCCTCACGGCCACCGTCACCCAGTCGCTCAATGATAAGATGATCAAATCCTACGGCGATGAACTCGGCACGCAGAGCTACGGTGCGGTCGTCGACCTGCTCGTGAATTACTACGCCTGAGCACTGCTCGTCTCGCGGTACGATTTCAAGAACTCTCTCGTCCGCTCCTGCTGCGGGTTTTCGAAGACCTGTTCGGGGCTGCCCTGCTCCACGATGACGCCGCCGTCTAAAAACACGACGCGGTCGCTCACGGCGCGGGCAAAGGGCATCTCGTGCGTCACGATGACCATCGTCATGTGCTCGTCGGCAAGAGAGCGGATGACGCGCAGCACCTCGCCGGTCAAAAGCGGATCGAGCGCGGAGGTCGGCTCGTCGAAAAAGAGGATTTCCGGCTTCATCGCGAGCGCGCGGGCAATGGCCACGCGCTGCTGCTGCCCGCCCGAGAGCTGATAGGGATAGGCGTTTTCCTTGCCTTTTAGTCCCATTTTGTCGAGCAGCGCCATGGCCTCGGCCTCGACCTCGACTCTATCGCGCTTTTGCACCGAGATCGGCGCGTCGCAGACGTTTTTCAGCACTGTGTAGTGCGGGAAGAGGTCAAACTGCTGGAACACCAGCCCGAACTGCCGCCGCACCTGCGCGAGCGCGGCTTTTCCGGCGTAGACGCTTTTGCCGTTTTCCTCGCGCGCGGCGACGTTTTCGCCATACGCGAGCGTGCCGGAGTCCATCGTTTCAAGCAGCGTCGCGCAGCGCAGCATCGTCGACTTGCCGCCGCCCGAGGGGCCGATGATCGACACGACCTCGCCCTTTTCCACCTTGAGCGACACGCCCTTTAAGACTTCGAGCGCGCCGAACGCCTTTCTGGCGTTCCGCATTTCAAAAACTGCCATTGCTCTCCCCTCCCTTTAGCGGTAATAGCGCAGCGCCTGCTCCCATTTTTCCATGGCGAAGGCGACCACATAGTTGAAGACATAGTAGAAGACACCCGCCGCCACCAGCGCCAGCATGCCCGGCGTATTCGGCGAGGCAACGATCTGCTTGGCGCGCGTGAACATCTCCACCGTGCCGATGACGGACGCGAGCGACGTGTCCTTCACCAGCGTGATGACCTCGTTCGTCACCGCAGGGATGACGCGCTTGACCATCTGCGGCAGGATGATCTTGAAAAATGTCTGTGCCTTGGTATAGCCGAGCACCTGCGCGGCCTCATACTGCCCGCGCGGGATGGACTCGATGCCGCCGCGGTAGATCTCGGCAAAATACGCCGCGTAGTTGATGACGAACGCGACGATGACCGCCGTGAAGCGCCAGTTGCCCGGCACCGTGACGCCGAGCAGAAGCTTCGGCCCGTAGAAGACGACCATCAGCTGCAGCATCAGCGGCGTTCCGCGCATGATGGAGATATACGCCTTGATGAAGCCGCGCAGCGGCGTCAATCTGCTGCGGCGGCCAAACATCACCGCAAGGCCCAGCGGCATCGAGAATAGCAGCGTCAGCGCAAAAATCAATAGCGATGTGACAAAGCCCTCGGATAATAGCGAAAGCATCGTGGATACAGTCATGGAATGATTCTCCCTTATTCGGTCATAAGCGGGAAAAAGCGGGGGCTTTCGCCCCCGCTCCCTCCCTGAGAAGAGGATGGGCACCTATGAGTTATAATTGGTTTTTACAGTCGCCCGAGGTAAACGTTTTTACTTGTTGATGAGGCACAGGCTGTCGAGCACGAGACCCTGATCGACGTACTTCTGCGCGATCTCCAGCATGGTGCCGTCCTCGGCCATCTTGAGAAGCTCGGCGTTCACCGCGTCGCGCAGCTCGGTGTTGCCCTTGAGGAAGCCGATGGCGTACTGCTCGGTGGAGAGGAGCTCGTCGAGGATAACATAGTCGCCGTCGTTGTTCGCGATCTGATACTGCGCAACGCCGAGGTCAGCGGCCACGGCGTCCACCGTGCCCTGGGCGAGGTCCATAAAGCCCATGTTGTAGTCGCCCAGCTCCACGACCTCCTTGAGCGACGCCTTGAAGTCCTCGTTTTCGTTGATCGCGTCGACCGCGGAGGACGCGGCCTGCGCCATCACGCTCTTACCGGCGAGGTCCGCGAGCGAGGTGATGCCGCTGTCGGCCTTCACGACCATCACGATGGAGTTATCCACATAGGGGTCGGAGAACGTGTAGTCATTTTCGCGGCCGGTGTAGGTAAAGCCGTTCCAGATGCAGTTGATCGTGCCGCTCGAAAGCTCGGCGTCCTTGCTGTTCCAGTCGATGGCCACGGCCTCGTACTCCCAGCCGAGGCGCGCGCACAGCTCCTTGGCCATGGCGAGGTCAAAGCCGTCGTACGTGCCGTCGGCGGCGATGAAACCGAACGGCGGGAACTCGGCATCAAAGCCGACGATCAGCTTTTGCGTCTCGCCGCCCTGCGCGTCCTGCGCATCACCGGTATCGTCGGCGGTGTCGTTCTTGCTGCCGCAGGCGGCAAGGGCCAGTACCATCACGGCGGCAAGCGCCATTGCTAAGAATTTTTTCATCGTTTCTTCCTCCTGTAAGTTCCGGCGCTTGGCCGTTCGATTTAGTGTGGTAACACGATAACACAATAACGTGTGACAGTAAATACACGCACTTTACAAAGATGGAGCGATAAAGCGAATCGTTTTTTGCCGCTTTCCACAGTTTTCACGGTTTCTGGACGGCAGCGCGGTGTTTGCCTCCCGTTTTTCCCCGCTTTGCGCTTGTTTCTTTTTTTGCCGTGTGCTACAATGCAAGCAAGAATTTTTGATCGCAGGAGGCCATTTTTATGCTGTCTATTGATATCTCCCATGCCGCATCGTTTCTCTCGTTGCCGTATGAAGCGGCGCTGCGCCCGCGTCTCGAGCGCGCGGCGGGCTGGCTGCAAAACGGCGGCGGAAAGGGCTCTGATTTCATCGGCTGGGTCACGCTCCCGCGCGACTATGACAGAGGCGAGTACGCGCGCATCCTCGCCGCGGCGAAGAAGATTCAGGGCGATTCCAAGGCGCTCGTCGTCATCGGCATCGGCGGCAGCTATCTCGGCGCGCGCGGCGTCATCGAATGCCTCTGCTCCCCGAACTATAACTTAAAGAAGAAGTCCACGCCGAACATCTACTTTATCGGCAACGGCCTCTCCTCCGACGCGCTGCGCGAGGTAACGGAGCTCATCGGCGACGACGATTTTTCCGTCAACGTCATCTCGAAGTCCGGCACGACGACCGAGCCCGCCGTCGCGTTCCGCTTCTTCCGCGAAAAGCTCGAAAAGAAGTACGGCAAGGCCGAGGCCGCGAAGCGCATCTACGCCACGACCGACGCGCATAAGGGCGCGCTCAAGTCCCTCGCCGATCAGGAGGGATACGAGGAATTCGTCGTGCCCGACAACATCGGCGGGCGCTACAGCGTGCTCACCGCCGTTGGCCTTCTTCCCATCGCCGTCGCGGGCGTTGATCTGGATGAACTCATGGGCGGCGCGCAGGAGATGATGTCGCTCTGCTCGAAAAACGATTACAGCAATCCCGCGTGGCAGTACGCCGCCATGCGCCACGAGCTCTACCGTCAGGGCAAGAAGGTGGAGCTTCTCGCGTGCTTCGAGCCCGCGTTCCGCTTCATGGCCGAGTGGTGGAAGCAGCTCTACGGCGAGAGCGAGGGCAAGGAGGAAAAGGGTCTCTTCCCCGCGAGCGTCGACTTCACCGCAGACCTTCACTCGATGGGCCAGTACATCCAGCAGGGCGAGCGCATGCTGATGGAGACCGTCGTGCGCTTTGCGCCCGCGGAGCAGCAGATGGTCGTCCCCTTTGACGAAGCGAATGGCGACGGGCTCAACTTCCTTGCGGGAAAGACGATGGACTTCATCAACCGTCAGGCCATGGACGGGACGCTGCTCGCCCATGTCGAGGGCGGCGTGCCGAACATCATTTTGAACCTCGGCGAAAACAACGCCCGCACGATGGGCCAGCTCATCTACTTCTTTGAATACGCCTGCGGGCTGAGCGGCTATCTGCTCGGCGTCAACCCCTTCGACCAGCCGGGCGTGGAGGCGTATAAAAAGAACATGTTCGCGCTGCTCGGCAAGCCCGGATACGAGGAAATGGGCGAGGAGCTGCGTAAGCGCCTGCGCTGAATTTTTTGAATCAACCTGAAACTTTCCATTCAGCATTGCAAATTTGTTTCATTTATGCTATGCTGATGCCATCAGAAAGACCATCCCCCGCAAAAGAGGCGGGGATCTATTGAAAGGAGTGATTTCTATGGTCAGACTCATCATGGGTGAAAAGGGCACCGGTAAGACCAAGAAGCTGATCGAAATGATCAATACCACTGCGCAGGAGGATAACGGCAGCGTCGTCTGCGTCGAAGCAAAGTCTACCATGACCTTTGACCTGCACTATCACGTTCGTCTGATTTCTGCCTACGAGTACGACCTGTCCAACTACGAGGCCCTGCGCGGTTTCCTGTTCGGCCTGTACGCGGGCAATTATGATATTTCCCACATCTTCATCGACAACCTGTTCAAGATCACCGGCGGCGAGTGCAACCAGGCGGCCGACGATTTCCTGAACGAGCTGGATCGCTTCAGCAACGCCACCGGCGTCAAGTTCACCATCTCCGTCTCCGGTGACCCCGCCCTCGCCACCGACGGCATGCAGAAGTATCTGTAAATTTTACTTTCGCAAAAATAAGAAGAACGCCTCGGAAGAGGCGTTCTTTTTTCTTTGCTGAAAGGCAAAATATTTTTGGCAGCGCGGTGCTCTGCACTTTGTTCCCTGCGTGCCGCAGGGTGCGCAGTAAGGGGGATACTCTCTTTCGAGAAAGAGAGTATCCCCCTTGAACCCCCGAGAGAAAGACGAGGGGTCTTGCCCCTCGACCCCGCTTACATTGACAGTCTCTTGCTTGAAGAGCTGCGCGGCCTGCGGAATCAGGTGCGGTGTACGTGGCTTCGCCACGAGTCTCTGCGAATCGTTACCGGTATCAACCGCGCCTTACTACCGTGAGGCGCGTGTGACGGGAGCACGGCGGCAGACATCTTGCGGGCGCGGCATTGCTGCGCTCGCCGCGCGTGGGATGAAACAAATGTTGCAATTTGTCGGAACTTATGATACGGTAATAACAAGGCGCTGCACGAACGGCAGGCGGTTGGCTACATCCTCCGAGAGGAGGTGGTAGATATGCCTATTACGATCACGTTACATATCCTTGGATATGTGGTTACGATCCGTATAAAAAGCGAAAACCGCCACTCGGCCAAGTGACGGTTTCTCATTTTGAGTCTTCCTAACTTCCCGGGCTGACCGCTTGTCGCAGCGCCCTTTCTACGTCCATTATAGCAAATTCTCCCGCGCTGTCAAGCGACAGTGCGGGCTTTGTTTTTATCGGCCTTATTTATGCCAAATCTCGCAGCTGTCCGGTGCGTATTTCCATAAGCTGCGGACCGTTCACAGAAAAGAACACTGTTGAAATAGAAAAGCAGCAATCCCACCCGCGGCGAGCGCAGCAAAGCCGCCCCCGCAGGCAGTCCGCCGCCGTACTACCGTCACTCGCGCCCCACGGTAGTAAGGCGCGGTTGCGAATGGTGACGAAATGAAGGGATTCGTGGCGAAGCCACGTACACCGCACCCGATTCCGCAGGCCGCGCAGCTCTTCGAGCCACAGACTGCCAATGTAAGCGGGGTCGAGGGGCAAGCCCCCTCGTCCTTTCTCTCGGGGGTTTAAGGGGGATACTCTCTTTCGAGAAAGAGAGTATCCCCCTTTATCCGTGCAGCGCCAAGCGCTGCTCTCCCCGTGGCACCAGTGCCGCAGCTTCCTTTGCACTTGTGCGAAAAAGAGGAAAAGGAAACAAGAAGCCCCCGCCGGGAGAGGCGAGGGCTTCTTGCTGTGTTGTGTGTGTATTTTTAGGAGGGAGAAAATCACATCGGGGGGAGCTCCCCTTTGCAAGTATTAAGATACCAGTCAATCTTGGCTAAAGTTTGAATCGGTTGTAAACAAATTATGAATACCACCGGAAATTTTGCACATTTTCAGCCCATGAGCGCGCAGAGCTCGGAAAAATCGAGCGGCTGGAGCGCAAGGTCGATGCCGTAGCCGATGACGCGGGCGAGTTCGCGGATCTGCGCGTCGATGTCGCGCGTTGTGACCATGACGGTCTCGTGGCCGCGCAGGGCGGCGGGATCGACGTCCGACTTTCCGGCCTCTTCGAGCACATCGAGCGTCAGCGTGGCCGCGTCGACGACCGTGGGAACGCCGATGGCGTAGACCGGCACGCCGAGCGTGTCGCGGCTGAGGGGACACCTGTGATTGCCCACGCCGCTGCCTGGGACGATGCCCGTGTCAGAGAGCTGCACCGTGGAGCAGAGCCGCATGAGCGAGCGGGACGCGAGCGCGTCGATTGCGATGACCGCGTCGGGCTGCACCGCGCGCACCGTGCCGCGCAGCGTCTCCATCGCCTCAATGCCCGTCCGGCCCAAAACCCCCGGTGTCAGCACGCTGACAGAACAAAATGAGGAAAACGCGCCGTTTTGCCGCAGATGGCGCGTCACGAGCACGTGCTCCGCACTCCTCGGCCCGATGGCGTCCGGCGTCATATTCGCGTTGCCGAGTCCCGCGACGAGCACGCTTTTCACATTCTCGCCGAGCAGCGCCCTGAGTTCCGCCCCCACGGCGCGCGACGCGCGCTCGAGCACATCGTCCGCGTTTTTTTGCAGCGGCGAGAGGTCGAGCGTCACATACCGCCCGCGGGGCTTGCCGAGCTGGCGCGCCGCGCCCTCGGTGTCGATGCGCACGCTCGTCACGCTGCACCCGCGGCGAAAAACCGTCCGGCTGTCCACGCCGGAGAGCGTCTGCTCGCGGCTTTTCGCGCAGAGCAGCTCGTGCGCCTCCATGGCAAGATCGGTGCGGTATTGGAGCATTTTGCCTCTCTCCTTTTACTAAATCTTGTTTTCTTTCCCTATTTTATCCACAAAGTTTTGTGTCATACAAAAAAATCAGAAAATTTCGAAAAAATGCTTGCAATTTCTTGCATTCTTTGCTAAAATACCATTCTGCACGGTGGATTTTTTGTCCGCCGGCGCGAATTCCAACCGGAGGAGGTGTTTGGTTTGCCGAATATTAAGTCTGCCAAGAAGCGCGTTCAGGTGTCTGGTGTGCGTAATGAGCGCAACAAGGCCGACAAGTCCGCACTGAAGACCGCACTCAAGAAGTTCGAGGCGGCTGCCGCTGAAGGCAATCGCACCGAGGCCGAGAGCGCTTACAAGGTCGCAGTGAAGTCTGTCGATAAGGCTGCTGCTAAGGGTATTCTGCACAAGAATAACGCCGCGCACAAGAAGAGCGCGCTGACCCTGAAGCTCAACAGCGTTGGCTAATCGAGCGAAAATGAGAGCCATCCGAAAGGATGGCTCTTTTTTTGTGCCCAAAGGGGCACTGGCTGATCCGCGCGATGCGCGGAGGGGTAATGCAGCGCTTGGCGCTGCTGCCAGGTAAGGGGGATATTCTCCCACGTGAGAGAATATCCCCCCTTGGACCCCCAAGAGAACGCGAGGAGAGTGCCCCTCGACCCCCGACATTGCGGGTTTGCAGCTTGAAGAACTGCACGCGCTGCGCAGTGTGGGTGCGGTGTACGTGGCTTCGCCACGAGTCTCTGCGAATCGTTACCGATATCAACCGCGCCTTACTATCGTGAGGCGCGAGTGACGATGGCACAGCGGCAGACATTGTGCGGGGCGGCATTGCTGCGCTCGCCGCCGGACGGGGGCAAAAAAACGACCGCTGACGCGGTCGTTTTAATCTTCGGTGAAGTGGAAGAGTTCGTTGGGGGTGCATTCGAAGATCTGGCAGAGGGCTTCGATATTTTCATAGCGGATGGATTTCGTTTCGTTGTTGACCATGCGGTTGAAATTCTGATAGCTCATCCCCAGCTGGTGGTAGAGCCAGTATTTCGTTTTGCCCTTTTTCTCCAGCAGGGACAAAACATCTAATGTTACCATATCTGATGCTCCCATTCTCTCATGTTTTCATCAGTCTATGGCAGTTTTTCTCTTGACATATAGACTAATACATTAGATAATGTTTACATCAGATATTTAGGAGGAGAAACGCATGGAAGACTACGCAAAGCTGTACCATTTACTTTTCAACGCGATCACAGACGCGTTGGAACAAATGAACGCCCAGAACTTCGGCAGCGCCAAAGAAACCCTCGTCTCCGCCCAGCAAAAAGCAGAAGAAATTTTTATTACAGCAACGGACTGAAAAAGAAGCAGCCCTGACCGCGGCGAGCGAAGCAATGCCGCCCCCGCAGGCAGTCTGCCGCCATTCTCTTGTCACACGCGCCTCACGATAGTAAGGCGCGGTTGATACTGGTAACGATTCGCAGAAACCCGTGGCGAAGCCACGTACACCGCACCCGATTCCGCAGGCCGCGCAGCTCTTCGAGCCACAGACTGCCAATGTAAGCGGGGTCGAGGGGCAAGCCCCCTCGTCCTTTCTCTCGGGGGTTTAAGGGGGATACTCTCTTTCGAGAAAGAGAGTATCCCCCTTTATCCGTGCAGCGCCAAGCGCTGCTCTCCCCGTGGCACCAGTGCCGCAGCTTCCTTTGCACTTGTGCGAAAAAGAGGAAAAGGAAACAAGAAGCCCCCGCCGGGAGAGGCGAGGGCTTCTTGCTGTGTTGTGTGTGTATTTTTAGGAGGGAGAAAATCACATCGGGGGGAGCTCCCCTTTGCAAGTATTAAGATACCAGTCAATCTTGGCTAAAGTTTGAATCGGTTGTAAACAAATTATGAATACCACCGGAAATTTTGCACATTTTCAGCCCATGAGCGCGCAGAGCTCGGAAAAATCGAGCGGCTGGAGCGCAAGGTCGATGCCGTAGCCGATGACGCGGGCGAGTTCGCGGATCTGCGCGTCGATGTCGCGCGTTGTGACCATGACGGTCTCGTGGCCGCGCAGGGCGGCGGGATCGACGTCCGACTTTCCGGCCTCTTCGAGCACATCGAGCGTCAGCGTGGCCGCGTCGACGACCGTGGGAACGCCGATGGCGTAGACCGGCACGCCGAGCGTGTCGCGGCTGAGGGGACACCTGTGATTGCCCACGCCGCTGCCTGGGACGATGCCCGTGTCAGAGAGCTGCACCGTGGAGCAGAGCCGCATGAGCGAGCGGGACGCGAGCGCGTCGATTGCGATGACCGCGTCGGGCTGCACCGCGCGCACCGTGCCGCGCAGCGTCTCCATCGCCTCAATGCCCGTCCGGCCCAAAACCCCCGGTGTCAGCACGCTGACAGAACAAAATGAGGAAAACGCGCCGTTTTGCCGCAGATGGCGCGTCACGAGCACGTGCTCCGCACTCCTCGGCCCGATGGCGTCCGGCGTCATATTCGCGTTGCCGAGTCCCGCGACGAGCACGCTTTTCACATTCTCGCCGAGCAGCGCCCTGAGTTCCGCCCCCACGGCGCGCGACGCGCGCTCGAGCACATCGTCCGCGTTTTTTTGCAGCGGCGAGAGGTCGAGCGTCACATACCGCCCGCGGGGCTTGCCGAGCTGGCGCGCCGCGCCCTCGGTGTCGATGCGCACGCTCGTCACGCTGCACCCGCGGCGAAAAACCGTCCGGCTGTCCACGCCGGAGAGCGTCTGCTCGCGGCTTTTCGCGCAGAGCAGCTCGTGCGCCTCCATGGCAAGATCGGTGCGGTATTGGAGCATTTTGCCTCTCTCCTTTTACTAAATCTTGTTTTCTTTCCCTATTTTATCCACAAAGTTTTGTGTCATACAAAAAAATCAGAAAATTTCGAAAAAATGCTTGCAATTTCTTGCATTCTTTGCTAAAATACCATTCTGCACGGTGGATTTTTTGTCCGCCGGCGCGAATTCCAACCGGAGGAGGTGTTTGGTTTGCCGAATATTAAGTCTGCCAAGAAGCGCGTTCAGGTGTCTGGTGTGCGTAATGAGCGCAACAAGGCCGACAAGTCCGCACTGAAGACCGCACTCAAGAAGTTCGAGGCGGCTGCCGCTGAAGGCAATCGCACCGAGGCCGAGAGCGCTTACAAGGTCGCAGTGAAGTCTGTCGATAAGGCTGCTGCTAAGGGTATTCTGCACAAGAATAACGCCGCGCACAAGAAGAGCGCGCTGACCCTGAAGCTCAACAGCGTTGGCTAATCGAGCGAAAATGAGAGCCATCCGAAAGGATGGCTCTTTTTTTGTGCCCAAAGGGGCACTGGCTGATCCGCGCGATGCGCGGAGGGGTAATGCAGCGCTTGGCGCTGCTGCCAGGTAAGGGGGCCATTCTCTCACGTGAGAGAATGGCCCCCTTTGTTCGCACCCCTGCGGCACGCAGGGACTAAGGTGCAGCGCTGCGCGCTGCTTACTTTTTGTTAGGATTATAATAATCCGTCTCCTCCGGCAGGACGATCGGCAGCCCGTTCTGATACACCGGAAGCGTCTGGAACTTGAATCTCGACACCTTGTGCTTGCGGTCGATCTGCTCCTTGATGGCGGGGTCGACCTCGCCCTTGCGGATGTACTCGTTCACCGCGTGGTAGGTAAAGCCGAGGTTGTCCTCGTCCGTCTTGCCGGTCAGGCCGTCGGACGGCGGCTTGATGAGGAAGCGCTCGGGCAGACCCAGCTCCGCGCCCAGCGCGATGACCTCCTCGGTCGTGTACATGCCGAGCGGCGAGAACGCGCCCGCGCTGTCGCCGTAGATCGTGCAGTAGCCGACCCAGTCCTCGGAGAGGTTCGAGGTGTTGATGACGATGCCGCCCTCCTCGCTCTGCGCGATGGCGTACAGCGTCGCCATGCGGATGCGGGACGGCAGGTTCACCTTCGTCTGGCGGCTCGCGTCGATGCCCACGCGCGCCATCTCGTCGAGAATGCCGCTCGTGCCGCCGTGAATATTGAACGTGTAGTGGCGGATGTTCAGCACGTCGACAAGGCCGTTGGAATAGTCGATGTCCGGCTGCACGCCGTCGGGCATCAGCACGCCGACGACATTCTCGCGACCGTAGGCCGCCACGCTCAGCGCCGCCGTGACGGAGCTGTCCTTGCCGCCCGAAATGCCGATGACGGCGGTCTTGCCTCCGCAGGCCTTCATCTGCGCGCGCATCCAGTCGAGAAGTCCCGGAATCTGCTGCTTTGCGTTGAATTCTGCCATAGTCTTTTGCTCCTTCATATTACTTCAGCAAAGCGGGAAGGCTCCCCTCCCTGCTGAGAAAAAATTTGCTTTTGTTGTACCACACTTCCGCTAAGCTTTCAAGTACCCTTCGGCCTGCTTTAAAAACATTTCCCGATATTTTCCGTTCTGCGCCATCAGCTCCGCGTGCGTGCCGGATTCTATGATTCTTCCATCGGAGAGAAGATAAATTCGGTCCGCGTCCACGACCGTGGAGAGCCGGTGCGCGACCATAACGGTGGTCGTCGGCGAGCGGTCGAAGATCAGCTTTGCAATGCGGTACTCGGCGATCGGATCCAGCGCGCTGGACGGCTCGTCGAGGATGAGCAGCCCAAATTCGCTGTGCAGCAGCCGCGTCAGGCATAGGCGCTGCGCGTCTCCGCCCGAGAGCACCGCGCCGTTTTCGTCGAACTCCTTCGTGACCTGCGCGTCCAGAGAAAGCCGCAGGCCGACCTCCTCAAGGCAGGATTTGAGCCGCGCATCGTCCGCGTCGGCGTAGGCCGTCATATTTTCGCGGACAGACAGCGCGTACAGGCGGGACTGCTGAAACGCGATGCCGATCCTGCCGCGCAGCGTGCTCACGTCATAGTCCGCGATCGGGCGGCCGTTGATCTGCACCGTTCCTCCGTCCGCGTCGTACAGGCAGAGCAGGAGCTTTGTGAGCGTCGTCTTCCCCGCGCCATTTTCGCCGACGATGGCGATCTTTTCTCCGGGCGCGATGGCAAGACTCAGATCACGGATGGCAAACTCATCGCTGCCGCCGTAGCGGTAGGACACATGGTCGAATCGGACGGAAAACGGGCCGTCTGACGCTTTTTCGCCGTCTGTCGACGCTTCGATGGTCGAATCTGTGTCGAAAAAGCGCTGCACCTTCTGCGCGTAGGCAACGCCTAAGGCGACCTGCGAGCTCCACCAGCCGAGCGCGTTGAGCGCCTCCTTGAGCGCGAGCGACGAGGCGATCAGCGTCGCATAGACGCCAATGCCGCCGATATTGCCAGACATCACGCCCCATGCGACATAGACCGGCACGGCAAACGTCGTGCCGAGCTGCGCGAGGTTCGCCAGAATATCGGTCAAAAATTCCTTTGCGCCGTATTTTCGATAGATCGCGGCCCTGCTCTTCACAGAGCCGTCGAACAGCGAAAAAAGCGGCTTTTTGATGTTTGACGCGCGCAGGTCGGCGACCGCCGTATGGTCGAAAAACAGCCGCCGCAGATAGTCAGCCTTCCGCTGGTCGTTGACCATGGCCGTCTCACGCTCCACGGACACCCTGCTCCAGTAAATTTGCGCATACGCGACAAACGCAGAGCAGCCCAGAACGATGAGCAGCAGCGCAACGCCCTGCGACGCGATCAGCGCGCCGTAGACAATGCATTTCGCGACGCCGCTCAAAAGCGAGAAGAGATTTTGCAGCGTCTCCGACGACTGCGAGGCAAATTTCTCCGTCGCAAGCTTGTAGCTGTCGAAATAGCTCGGATCGTCAAAGTGCCGGTAGTCGACCATCAGGGCTTTTTCGTAGATCGACCGCTCGATCGTCCCCTCGATCTCCTGCTTTTTCCACCGGAGGTAAAAATCCTCGTACACCGCGTGGAGCAGATTGAGCGCCAGCGCGAGCAAAAGGTATGTCAGGCCCGTCAAAAATGCCGCTTCAAACGGCTTTCCCGCTTCGATCATTTCGATCACCGCCTGCGCCAGCGTCGCGGAAAAATACCCCGCCGCCGGCACAAACAGCACCGATGAGATAAACGAGCCGACCATTAAGGTCTTGCCGTACTTCCACCAGGGCGCTAAAAGGAAGCAAATGCTGTCCCAACCCTGCCTGAGCTTTCCAACCGTCTTCTCCGGAATCAACCTTCTTTCTGTAATTGTCGTTGGTTTTATTCTTACTTAAACTGATTCACCGTCGCGGCATTATTTTCCCACGCGGCAGGCCGCGCGGGAGCCCTGTTTTATTCCATGTCTTGCGGCGGCGAAGTGAATCCGCCGCTCGCGCCGCCGGACTTCCGGCGAAAGGCCACGCTATCTCTTACTTAAACTTGTGCCACTCATTAACAGCCATCTCATCGCAGCGGTTGTTGTACTCATTCTCCGCGTGGCCTTTGACCCAGTGGTAGTGCATTTCGTGCCGGGCGATGAGGGACAAGAGCTGCTCCCACAAATCGACGTTCAGCGCGGGCTTTTTGTCGCTTTTGACCCAGCCGCGCTGTTTCCAGCCGTAGACCCAGCGCTTTTCCAGCGCGTCGATGACGTAGCGCGAGTCGGAATAGAGCTCCACGACGCACGGCTCTTTTAAGAGCCGCAGCGCCTCGATGACGGCGGTGAGCTCCATGCGGTTGTTCGTCGTGCTCGCCTCGCCGCCGGAGAGCTCGCGCTCGTGCGCGCCGTATTTGAGCACCGCGCCCCAGCCGCCGGGGCCGGGGTTGCCCGAGCACGCGCCGTCGGTATAGATAATGACCTGTTTCATGCGTTTCCTCAATAAGAGCTGATCTCGAGCGATGCATCGTCCTCGCCCGGCGTGATCGAACGAATTTCGACCGTGTACTTCATTTCCGGCGAGACGACGATCTCGACGCGGTCGCCGACCTTTTTCCCCAGGATGGCCTTGCCGACGGGCGATTCCTTGCTGATGAGGCCCTTGAGCGCGTTCTGCCGCAGGGTGGTCACGAGCTGGATGTTCTGCTCTTTCCCCAGTTTTTCGTTATAGAGCACCACGTGGTCAAAAAGGCCGACGGTGCCCTCTTTTTCGTTCACTTCGATGACCTTCGCCGTCGCGATCATGCGCTCCAAGTAACGGATGCGGCTCTCGTTGCGGTTTTTCTCCTGCTTGGCGACCTTGTACTCGTAGTTTTCGCTCAAGTCGCCGAACGCGCGCGCCGTCTGCACATCTTCGATGAGCTTGGGGCGAAGCTCCAAACGGCGGTGCTCCAGCTCTGCCTTCATCTTGTCAATGTCGACCTGTGTCAGTTCGTCATACATGGTGTATTCGCTTCCTTTTATTTTGCTTACCCTCTGCTCTGCGCGTGCGCCTTCTTGACGCGCGCGACGCGCTGAGCGTATTCCTCGCGGTCCAGAATGCCCGCGTCATATAAGACCTTCAAACTCTCAAGCCGGTCCTCGCAGCTGTCCATGTGGACAGAATGCACCTCGCCGCTGTCGGCCTGCTTCCTGCGCGCGATCTCCCAGCGCTTTTCGCTGTGTGCGCGCTCATCGGCGTGGCGCTGCTCGTTTCTCTCCCACTCGTCGGCGCGGTGCTGCTTGTGGAGCGCCTTGATCTCCAGCGGGTCGGGGCGCTTTTTCTCCGTCTGCCCGCACAGCGCATCAAAATCCTCGGCTGTGCGCTTTGCCTTTTTGATGAGCTCGTCGGGCGTCGACGAAATGCTGCCCGTTTCCCGATCATTGACCTTTTTGTTCTCGTTGGCGACAGCCGCCTTAAACCCCCAGACAAGTGCGATGATAATAAGGATCAAAACTTCTCCCATTGTCCGCGCTCCTTTCTCTTACAGCCGGTCCAGAATGTCCCTGCGTTTTTCCTGATACTCCTCTTCCGTGATGAGCCGACGGTCGTAAAGGGTCTGCAATTCCTCGAGCCGCGCTTCGGCGTCGGACTTGCCGCCCTTTGCGCCGTCGTCCGACTCGTCGGTGATCTCGTAGGCGCCGTTGTACTTCACAACGCCCGCCGCCAGCAGAAAATTGTAGATGCCCATGCCGAAGGCCATCAGGCACCAGATGGCCTTGAAGCCGATCATCGCGCCGATGCTCGGGATCGTAAACAGGCCAAACACGCCCATCGCGCACGCGATGACGCCCGACAGAATGCTCGCGCTTTTGCTGGGCTTATAGTGGATGTTTCTTCTCATGGTGACCTCCTCACAGCTTCTTTCTGCGTTCGTCGTACTCTTCCCTGCTCAGAATGCCCGCCTCGTAGAGCCGCTTGAGATTTTCAAGCCGGTCCTCCCTGCTGTCGGTCTCCGCACTCTGCGGCGCGGCGTTTTCCACAGGCTTTGGCGAAACGGGGATCTCTTCTGCCTCTTTAGACGCAGAATCGTCAGAAATTGTTTCTGCCCGCTCCTTCTTTCTCCACGGCATCGCCGCGCGGACAAAGCAGACCGCCGCACCGAGGCCGAAGAAAATTGCACCGGAGCGTCCGCTCTGTTCCTTCTGCTTCCGATCGTTTTCCACCATTTCCTGAACGGTGCGGTTCATCTCTTCATCGCCGAAGTCAAAGTCGCTCATATCGATCACAATGCTGTTCGTATTGTCAGCCTCCGGCGTGATCTGCGGCCAGATCAACGCCAGCGCCGCACCCAGCAAAATCACGCCGAGCACGATCATGCCCGGGCGGGTATAGATAGCGCGCAGCACCTCCATATTGTTCTCGTGTTTGCGCTGCTGCTGGCGCTCTATTGCGTCGCCCAGCGACTGCAAAATATTTGCCATTGCCATGCCCTCCTCCTTTTGGCTCTATTCTACCGAAGAGAGGTTTGTCTTTCCAGCAAGCTGGGGTTTACATGGGTTGCATTTGCATGCAACTTTGATGTTACATCGTGTTTTTTCAGCGCAAAAGCGCTGAAGGGGGGCTCCCATTGGCATGGGAGTGCGCAGTCAAAGGGGGGATTCTCTTTCCAAAGAGAATCCCCCCTTTGGAACCCCAAGAGAAATGCGAGGGGAGTCCCCCTCGACCCCCGACATTGCGGGTTTGCAGCTTGAATAACTGCACGCGCTGCGCAGTGTGGGTGCGGTGTACATGGCTTCGCCATGAATCCC
>ERZ857775.1570-NODE-1570-length-25845-cov-8.574913_pt1 | contig 25845 bp, 25 predicted proteins | sample MGYA00519698_ERZ857775 | MGnify/ENA primary metagenome ERZ857775 (study PRJEB31778, sample SAMEA3449363) | human gut metagenome | biome: human gut; feature: human-associated habitat; material: faeces | place: United Kingdom | collected 2010/2012 ...
AGCCGTGGCAGGGCGGCGGCAGCCAGCTGCACCGGTACGAGGCCAACAAGGCGAATCTGGCCATGCTGAACGAGCGCATCGGCATCTTCTGCGACGACACCCGCGACACCATCAAGGGCGGCTGTTTCAACGCCCGGGAGCCGGGCTATGTGGAGGGCAGGCCCGGCAGCTTCTGGGACATCGGCGGCGCGGTGGCGGCATGGTGCCGCAGCGACCGTCTGCCGCCCCACGCGCCCAGCCAGATCGTGAGCTATGTTTCCGCCCACGACAACTTTACCCTGTGGGACAAGCTGCTCTGCGTCCGGTACGAAAAGCCGGAGTTCACCGCCCGGGACACCGTGGCACTGGCGCAGAACCGGCTGGCGGCGGGCATCTACCTGACCAGCTTCGGCCTGCCCTTCATGCAGGCGGGCGAGGAGTTCGCCCGCACCAAAAAGGGGGTAGGCAACAGTTACCGCTCCTCTCCCGCCCTGAACCGTCTGGACTGGAACCGCGCCGAGCAGTACCACGCCCTCGTGGACTACTACCGGGGGCTTCTGGCGCTGCGGGCAGCCTTTCCCCGGCTGGGCAGCACCGACCGTCACGCCCCGGAGGCTTTGCAGTTCTTTGCGCTGGAGCAGCCGCTGGTGGGCTGGACGCTGCCCGCCGTCTGGGGCGACGGCGCGGCATGGAGCGCTTTGTGCGTCTTTTATAACCCCACCGACACCGCCTGCACCGTCTCACTGCCCGCCGGGCAGTGGAAGCTGCTGAGCGACGGCACTTCTTCCAGCCTGTGGCGGGGGGCAAGCCGCATTCTCACCGGCAAGGCCGCCCTTGCGCCGTATAGCGCCACTATTTTTGGTGCGGTGTAAGACGATTTGAATGCGCGGCGCTGTGGGTGTGCCCGCTCCCCCTTGGGGGAGCTGTCGCGCAGCGACTGAGGGGATTCAAATCGGCGGAGCCGGAAAAAACGGTTAAAAGATCTTCACGCCGAACAGGCGTGAATCTTCAGTTTTTTCCGGTGCAGCCCACCCCTTTGGGGTTAAAAGGGGCGAGCAGCCCCTTTTTCGTGGCTCCAGCGCGTCGAAATCGCTGGCACTTTTCTGGTTCTCTTTTGGTGTCAAAAGAGAACATCCCCCGTCCCCTCCTCTTTTCCCTCACGCAATTTTATGCTACAATACCGGTAACAAAAACGTTTGGAGAAACGCCCATGCTTTATTATGCTGCCCCCATGGAGGGCTTCACAGACCGGGTCTGGCGGCAGACCCATCAGAAATGGTTCGGCGCACAAGGCGCTGCCGACCTCTATTATGCGCCGTTTATCTCCCCGCCGGAGAACCGGGTGCTCATTAAAAAGAAGATGGCAGAGCTTGCCCCGGAGGCAAACCCCGGTGCGCCGGTCATCCCGCAATTGCTGGCGAAGGACGGCGAGCTGGCTGCATGGATGATCGGTCAGCTGCGGGCGCTGGGCTATACCGAGGTGAACCTGAATCTGGGCTGCCCCGCCGGGACGGTGACCGCCAAGGGCAAGGGCTCCGGAATGCTGCGGGACCTTGCCAAGGTGGACGCCTTTCTGGACGGCGTATTCTCCCATGCCGAGGGGCCTGTCTCGGTCAAGACCCGGCTGGGGGTAGAGAAACCGGAGGAGTTTGCCGCCATTCTGGAAATTTATAGCCGCTACCCCATCTCGGAGCTGACCATCCATCCTCGGGTGATGCGGCAGCAGTACCGTGGGCAGGCCGACCGCGCCGCCTTTGCCGCTGCGCTGCCCCGGTGCACTATGCCGGTGTGCTACAACGGCGATGTGACCACCGCCGCCCAGCTCCACGCGCTGGAAAAGGAGTTCCCCGCCCTGTCCGGCATCATGGTAGGGCGCGGGCTCATCGCAGACCCTGCACTCTTCCGCAAAGCACGGGGCGGTGCACCCGCCACCAAAGAGGAGCTGCGGGGCTACCTGACCGACCTGTACCACGGCTACACCGAACTGTTTGGCAGCGCAGGCTGCGCCATCAGCCGGATGAAGGGGCACTGGTTCTACCTCATCCACTGCTTTGCCGGGGCAGAAAAGCTGGAAAAGCAACTGAAAAAGCTGCGGGAGCCGTGGGAGTATGAGGTGGTGGTGAACCAGATCTTCACCCTGCCGCTGGTGGAAAACGATTAAAATGGTCTCCAAAACCATCCTATCCATAATAAATGAGGCTTTTCCCTGCGACCCCACCCGTGAAAATGGGGTTCAGGAAAGTCCGCAGACTTTCCTGAACCCCGAAATTTAAAATAATCTTTCCTCTGAACATGGCCAGAGCAACGCGGAGGCCATTCCCAATCGTCCCACGCGCAAAAAAAGCCCGCCGTCTTGCAAGACAGCGGGGCTGAAAAGGACCGTATTACACGTTGAGGTAGCTGCGCAGCATAGCCTGCAGCAGATCGTCACGATCCACCTTGCGGATCATGGCACGGGCATTCTTATAGGTCGTAATGTAGGTAGGGTCTTCGGACAAAATGTAGCCCACCAGCTGATTGACCGGGTTATAGCCTTTTTCCTTCAAAGCATCATACACCTGTTGTACGATCTCGTGGATCTCATAGTCCTTTTTATCGTGGATGGAGAAAATCGCGGTTGCGTCTCCCACGCAATACACCCCCTTCGGTTGAAACTAGTCCCATTGTACACGAATTGCGCCGAAACTTCAAGATAATTACGCTGGATTTGCACATCCTGCACAAAATTTCCAGCAATGTTCCGGCAAGATGAACGATGTCCGGGCGGCATTCTGCCCGCGAAAGGAGCCTTTGTATGCTTTACGGCATCGGCTGCGACCTGTGCAGCCTTTCCCATCTGGAAAAAAGCCTTTCCTCTGCTCACGCGGCGGCCTTTGTGCGCCGGGTATACGGCCCGGCCGAGCAGGCGGCACTGGGGCTTTTGGAGGCCTCCCCTGCGCCGCTGAATGCCCACCGCCTTGCCAGCGCCGCCGCAGATTTTGCCGCCAAGGAGGCCTTTCTCAAGGCGGCGGGCACCGGCCTGCGGGAACCCTTTTCTCTATGTGAGATCGAGGCCGTCCGGCAGGAGAACGGTGCCCCGGCTTACCGTTTCAGCGGGCAGACTGCCGCATGGGTGGCGCAGCACCGGCTGCGTGCCCGGCTCTCTTTAAGCCACGAGGGCGGCATGGCGCTGGCCTTCTGCACGCTGGAAGAGGAAAGCTGACCACCCTTTGTGCATACAATGGAATATCGCCCCCGCACTGCATAAGCCGCACCCCGCCTGCGCATACTGAGAGCAGACAGGATGCGCCGGACGCATCACATAGCGGGGCACATCCTCCAGACAAACAGGAGGGAGATTCCATGGAGGTACACAGAGGAGAAGTTTTCTACGCCGATCTTTCGCCAGTGGTGGGCTCGGAGCAGGGCGGTGTGCGCCCGGTGCTGATCGTACAGAACGAGATCGGCAACCGGCACAGCCCCACTGTGATCGCGGCAGCCATTACATCCCGGCTGGACAAGACCCGCCTGCCCACCCACATCAACATCCGGGCGGCAGACACCGGCCTTGCCAAGGACAGCGTGGTGCTGCTGGAACAGATCCGCACGCTGGATAAGCACCGTCTGCGGGAGCGCGCCGGGCAGATCACCGCCGCCGACCAGAAGCGGGTGGATCAGGCGCTGGACGTAAGCCTTGGGCTGAGCTCGTACTGAAATTTTATTTATAAAGCAGAGACACCGGAGCGTCCACAGACGCTCCGGTGTCTCTATTTTTTAGTATTACTCGATCAGGCCGTTGAGCAGGGTCAGGCACTTGCGGCTGTGCAGCTTGCGGATGGCCTTGGCTTCGATCTGGCGCACACGCTCACGAGTGACGCCGAAGTCGCGGCCGACCTCTTCCAGCGTGCGGGGACGGCCATCATCCAGACCAAAGCGCAGGCGGATGACCTTTTCCTCGCGGGGGGTCAGGCTCTTGAGTGCCAGATTGATCTGCTGTGCCACCATGGCGCGGTCGGCTGCCTTGCCGGGTGCTTCGGCGTTCTCATCGGCGACAAAATCGCCCAGAGAGGAATCCTCTTCCTCACCCACGGGGCTTTCCAGGCTGGCGGGCTCCTGTGCCATGCGCTGGATCTCGCGCACGCGCTCCACGCTCATATCCATGGCCTTTGCCAGCTCCTCCGGGGTGGGCTCGTGGCCGTTCTGGTACACCAGCTGGTTGGTGGCCTGACGCATCCGGTTGATGGTCTCCACCATGTGCACCGGGATGCGGATGGTGCGGGCCTGATCCGCGATAGCGCGGGTGATGGCCTGACGGATCCACCAGGTAGCGTAGGTAGAGAAGCGGAAGCCGCGGTCGCAGTCGAACTTCTCGGCGGCCTTGATGAGGCCGATGTTGCCCTCCTGAATGAGATCAAGGAAGGCCAGATTATGGCCGACATGCTTCTTGGCGATGGACACCACCAGACGCAGGTTTGCCTCGCTCAGGCTGCGGCGGGCGTTCAGGCCGTCGCGGCGGGTCTTGAGCAGCTCCTGACGGCGTTCCTCGCTCAGGGGGCCGTTCTCCACGGCCTCCATGGCCTTTTCCTCGTCTGCCTTTTCCTCGGCATCCTCGGCAGACTTTTCGCCGTCCTCGTCCAGATCCTCGGTGTAGCTGCGGCTGTTCTCGTCCTCCTCAAAGGAGAAGCGGGCGCTGTTCTTCTTGATGTACTCCGGTGCGCCGTACTTCTGGCGGTCTGCCTGCAAAATGTGTGCAGCCTCGGCACCGGCATGGATGCGGCGGCTCAGCTCCACCTCCTGCTCGGCGCTCAGCAGCGGGATCTGACCGATCTGCTTGAGGTAGTTCTTCACCGGGTCGTCCAGCAGCTCGTCCATGGCAGCCTTCAGGTCTGCCGGGTTCTCCTCGGCATCCTCTTCGTTTTCATCGGCAAGGCCCATGTCATCGTTGTTGTTCTCGGCGTTCTCCACCTCAGCAATGATGCTGTCCACGTCCAGACTCGGCTCGTTCTCTTCCTCCAGGACCTTAATGCCGCGCTCCTCCAGCAGGGTGTAGAGGGTGTCTACATCCATGCGGCATTGTGCCGCCAGCGCCTTGGCCTCCTGTGCAGAGAGGGTGCCCTCGCCCTTAGTCAACAGTTCCTTCAAAGTCATGCCCATTTTTTCTCTCCTTCCCACTCCGGGGAATTTCCTGTAATATTGCCCTGTGCATCAGATCACAAGGCCGCCGTTCACCCCGAACACCTGTCCGGTGATGTATCCGGCATCCTCGCCGGCCAAAAAGACCAGCAGCTTTGCAACTTCTTCCGGGGTGCCAAGCCGACCCACAGGGGTCTCCTCGGCCAGCGCCGCCTTGTCCTCGGCGGTAAAAGCCGCCATCATGTCAGTCTCGATGACCCCGGGCGCTACGCAGTTCACCGTAATGCCGCTGGGGCCCTCTTCCTTCGCCAGTGCCTTGGTCAGGCCGATGAGCCCGGCCTTCGCGGCGGAATAGTGCACCTCGCAGCTGCCGCCGGTCTGGCCCCACATACTGCTCACGGTCAGAATGCGGCCCTGCTTGCGGCGGATCATGCCGGGCAATGCCAGCTGGCACAGGTGGAACGCGCCGCTCAGGTTCACGTCCAGCATCCGCTGCCACTCCTCCGGGGTGATGTCGGTAAACAGCTTCTGCTGCGCGATGCCGGCGTTGCACACCAACACATCCACCCTGCCCATGGCCTGCTCCACTGCGTGGAACGCCAGCTCACAGCTGGCGCGGCTGGCTACATCGCACTGGATGGCGATGCACCCGGGCAGCTGCTGTTCCAGCGCAGCGGCAGCAGCTGCGTTCTGGTGGTAGAGCACCGCCACCTGATACCCTGCTGCCGCAAAGGCGCGGGCAGCGGCAGCACCGATGCCCCGGTCGCCGCCGGAGATCAGCACCCGGCGCGCCGCAGCGGGTGCGGCAGGGGCAGGCCGCTCTTTTACAGGCTGCGGCGCAGGCGCTTCGGGCAGCTCCACCGCAGGCGGCTCTGCGGGCTTTTCCAGCGTGATCACCCGGGTGGGTTCGTCCACCGCAGGCGCTGCCGTTTTTCCCAGCGTCATGATGCGGGTAGGTTCATCCACCACCGGTTCCACCGGCGCAGCCGGCTTTGCAGCCGGTGCGGCAAGGGGCTCCGGTGCGCTCTCTTCCTCCGGCACTTGAAAGGTCAGTTCAAACTCGTCCTCGTACAAGAGTATATCCCTCCTGTTCGGTATTCTCGGCCGGGCGCAGTGCCCCAGCCGGAAAAACCCTGTGCCCATCCCCAGACAGTGCAGCGTTCCGTTTATGTGTCCGGCAAAGGTCCGGTGCTTTGGCGTGCCTGCCTGCAGTTGCGATGGGTTTCGACAAGATTCCATTGAATAATATACCACAATCCAGCCCAAAAAGAAAGTGGGAACTGCAATTTTTTACGCAGTTCCCACTATTTTTCCTTATTTTCCCCTGTTTTCGGGCACCGGGGGCTTCCAGCGGGGTCTGCCCGCCCGCTTTTCCCGCAGGGAAACAAAAAACGCCTGCAAAAGCTGCTGCGCCTCGGCCTCCCGCAGCCCCTTTTCCACTACCGGATGGTGGTTGAAGGGCAGCGCGAACAGGTCGGTCACCGAGCCGCAGCACCCGGCCTTGGTGTCGGCAGCACCGTACACCACCCGGCGCAGACGGCTGTTGATGATGCCGCCCGCGCACATGGGGCAGGGCTCTAAGGTGACGAACAGTTCGCACTCCCACAGCCGCCAGCCGCCCAGCGCCTTGCAGGCAGCGTCAATGGCCAGCAGCTCCGCGTGGTGCAAGGCGTTTTTCTCGGTCTCCCGGGTGTTGTGCGCCGTAGCCACCACCTCGCCGTGCCGCGCCACCACCGCACCCACCGGCACCTCGCCCAAGGCGGCGGCTTTGGCGGCTTCTTCCAGCGCAAGACCCATCAGTTCAAAATCGGTCATGTATCCCATCCTCTCATCCCATCGCCAGTACCAGCAGATTGTTTGCACTGTGCAGCAGCATCCCCGGCCAGAGATGTCCGGTGCGGTCTGCCAGCCACCCCAGACCCAGCCCGCACACCAGCGCATAGACCATGGCAGCGACGCTGCCGTGCTGCAAGGCAAACAGCACCGCCTGCAAAAGAATGGCCTGTCCCCTGCCCAGCGGCTGCGCCCGGCGCTGCACCGCGCCCCGGAACACCCCTTCCTCCGCCAGCGGAGCCAGCAGGCAGACCCGGAAAAACCGCGCCGCGCCGCCGGGCGGCACGGGCAGCAGCACCGCCAGCGCCTTGCCCGCCAGCAGATACCCTACCGCCCAGCCAAAGGCCGAAAGCAGCGCGGCGGTGCGGGGATTCAGCTTGTGCATGGTCGGTCTCCTCCTGCTGTGATTCGTTCCCGGTTATAGTACCATATCTGCCGCCGGGTGCGCAAGGTTTGGGCGTTCTGTCGTGGCAAATTTATGCAAATCATTGACACATCGCCCTAAATGGTGGTATAATAATTTCCAACCTTTTTAGCAAAAACGTTGCGTATACTGTATTTTACCGGTAGACCGGAGGTATTATTATGATCCGTATCCTCACCGATTCCGCGTGCGACATCCTGCCCGCCGAGGCGCAGCAGCTGGGCGTGACCGTGATCCCCCTGAACGTGACGCTGGAGGACGGCACCGTCCTGCGGGACGGCATCGACATGACCCCCAGCGAATACTATACCCATCTGGCAGCCTGCCGCAAGCTGCCCACCACCAGCCAGCCCAGCCCGGAGCAGTTCGAGCGGCTGTATCTGGACGCCGCTGCCGCCGGAGACGAGGTGCTGGGCATCTTTTTGTCCGATGCGCTGTCCGGCACCGGTCAGTGCGCCAGACTTGCTGCCGACCTTGCCAACGTGGATAATGTGGTGTTCGTGAACACCGAGAACGTCTGTCTGGGGCAGTCCTTGCTGGTGCGGCTGGCTGTGCAGCTGCGGGACGCCGGCAAGACGATCACCCAGATCGCCGCCGATCTGGAAAAGGCCAAGCAGCACCTGCATCTGGTAGCTGCCGTGGACGATCTGAAGTATCTGCGCAAGGGCGGCAGACTGTCCGCCGCCGCAGCTGTGGCGGGCGGTATGCTGGGCATCAAGCCCATCCTCGCCGTCATGGAGGGCAAGGTGGCGCTGGCCGGTAAGGCACGCGGTCTGCCCGGCGTGTATGTGGCGCTGTTCAAGAAGATCGACGAGATGGGCGGCATCCACCCGGGCTACACCCCGCTGCTGGGCTACACCGTCAACCACCGGGAGCTGCAGCCGCTGCTGACCTACCTGCAGGACAACCTGCATCTGGACGCACCGCTGGTGCGCCAGATCGGCTGCGTCATTGGCACCCACACCGGCCCCGGCGCATTCGGCATCGCGTTCTTTGATAAAGAGCTGGCGCTGGAATAAAACCTATTAGCAAAAACAAGTCGGACAGCCCGCGGGCTGCCCGACTTTATTTTTACCCGTGAAAAAGTAGTTTCGAAACGCCCGCAGGCGTTTCGGAACTACAAATAAAATATTCTTTCCGCTGATTATGGCCAGAGCAAAGCGGAGACCATTCCAAATCGTCCCGCCTTGCCCTTACAGCACCGCGTCCGAGATCAGCTTGCCCAGCAGCAGAACCAGCACCACCAGCATCATGGGGCGGATGAAGCGGGCACCCTTTTTCAGCGCGAAGTGCGAGCCCAGCAGGTTGCCCAGAATATTGCTGACTGCACAGGGGATGCCGATGTGGAACACCACCAGACCGTTCATCAGGTAGGTGAACAGGCTGGCGTAGTTGCTGGCCAGATTGAGCACCTTGCCGTTGCCGTTGGCAGTGCGCAGGTCAAAGCCCATCAGGGTGGTAAAGGCAATGATGGCAAAGGTACCGGTGCCCGGGCCCATAACGCCGTCGTACAGGCCGATGCCAAAGCCGATGGCCAGTGCCAGCAAAATCTTTTTCAGGTCCAGCGTGCCGTCGTCCCGGTTCTCGTCCGGCAGGTTGCGCTGCCACAGAATGATGACCGCCGCCACCGGCAGGATGATGAACATCATGGTGCGCAGCATCTCATCGCTGAGCAGCAGCACGATGTGCGCGCCCAGCGCACTGCCCGCAAAGCTGCCGATGGCTGCAAGAACACCCACCTTCACGTTCATGGCACCACTTTTGAAAAAGCTTGCCGTGGCAAAGGTAGTGCCGCAGGCGGCGCTGAACTTGTTGGTGGCATAGGTGTAGTGGGGCGGCAGCCCGGCAAACAGATAGGCCGGCAGGCTGATCAGCCCGCCGCCGCCGGCTGCCGAATCCACAAAGCCTGCAAAGCCGGTCATCAGCATGAGAAACGCCATCATCCACGGCGAGATCGTGATACCCATTGTTATAATTCCTCTTATCTTTCCAAGTCGTTTGTTCTTTTTCAGGGGACGCGCGCCTCAGACCATATAAAACCTCCCCTCGCAGGGCAATACACAGCCCGGGATACCCGCACACAGCAGGGCATCTCCGGGCATTTTTGCAATTTTTTGACTTGATATTACAGATTGTTTTTAAAGAAGCGGTAAGCGTTGCGCCAGTAGATGGCCTCCACCTCGTCCTCGGTAAAGCCCTCGCGGCGCAGTGCCTCGGCCAGCAGCGGCATATCTGCCGCCGTTTCCAGCTCGTGCTGACCGCCAATGCCGTCAAAATCGCTGCCAAGGCTGATGACCTCAATGCCGCCCACCTGCTTGAAGTGTGCCGCGTGCTTTGCCAGCCGCTCCACCGTGCTGCGGCAGAGCTTCGGGTGTGCCGAGTCTGCGTCCACAAAGGAAGCGCAGTAGTTCAGCCCTGCAATGCCGCCCTTTTCTGCCAATGCGCGGATCATCTCATCGGTCAGGTTGCGGTTGTGGGGCGACAGGGCACGGCAGTTGGAATGGCTTGCCGCAAAGGGACGGGTGCTGTGGTTTGCGATGTCCCAGAAGCCCTTATCGGAAAGGTGGCTCACGTCTGCGGTGATGTGCAGCTTTTCCATCTCTTCCAAAAAGGCAAAGCCCCGCTCGGTCAGGCCGGTCTCGGTGTTGGCCACCAGCGGCCCGCCGGGGTTTGCGTTGGGGGCTGCCAGCTCGTTGGGGTAGTTCCATGTCAGGGTCATCATGCGCACGCCCAGTTCCTGCAGCCGCCGCAGCACGCCCAGACTGCCCTTGCAGCAGCCGCCCTCTTCCACCGTCAGCATAGCGCTGAACTTGCCCTCGGCGCGGTTGCGCTCAAGGTCGGCGGCGGTGTACACCGGGGCGATCTTTTCCGGATAAGCTGCCATGAGCCGCTTGAAGATGTCGATCTCCTCCAGCACGCTCACCAGCGGGTCGGCCCCGGGGGCGGGGTCGGCCAGATCCACATAGGCCGCAAAGCATTGCAGCAGATAATCCCCCTGCTGCAATTTTTCAAGGTCGATATGCAGATCGTTGTGCAAAAAGCTTTTGGGTGCGCCCGCCTTTTCGGCGCGGCGCAGTTCGTACAGGGTATCGCAATGCAGATCCCAAACCTTCATGATGGATACACTCCTTTATGCTTCTTCTCCCAGCAGCTGCAGCAGCTGTTCGGGGTTCATAGACAAAATCGCGCCGTCTGCCCCGCCGGTAACGGTGTCGGCCAGTGACTGCTTGGCCTGCTGCAGCTCCACGATCTTTTCCTCAATAGTGTCCTGCGCGATCAGCCGGTACACCTGTACCGGGTTGCGCTGACCGATGCGGTAGGCGCGGTCGGTGGCCTGATTTTGCGCGGCAAGGTTCCACCACGGGTCGTAGTGGATGACGATATCAGCGGCGGTCAGGTTCAGACCCGTACCGCCCGCCCGCAGCGAAATCAGAAAGACGTCCGCCTCGCCCTGATTGAACCGGCGCACCTGCTCGGCACGCACCGGCTTCGGGGTAGAGCCTTGCAGGGTGAAGTGGCTCACCCCGGCCTCGTCCAGCCGCTTTGCCAGCAGTTCCAGCATGGAGGTGAACTGGCTGAACAGCAGAATGCGGTGCCCGCCCGCCACTGCCTCGGTGACAAGTTCCAGACAGGCTTCCAGCTTGGCGCTGCTGCCGGTCCAGTTGTCTGCCACAAGACGCGGGTCGCAGCAAATCTCCCGCAGCCGCATCAGCACGGCAAACACGGTCATCTTGTCCTCCGGCTTTGCCGCCCGCAGCTTTTCCCGGGCGTCCACCACCGCTGCCAGATACAGCTTGCGCTGCTCGGTCTCCAGCTCAACGCGGCGCACGTTCTCGGTCTTGGGCGGCAGCTCCCGCAGCACCTCGGACTTCATGCGCCGCAGGATGAAGGGGCCGGTGAATTGGTTCAGCCGCCGCACGGCGTTGGCATCCTCGTCCTGCACGATGGGCTTTTCAAACCGGGCGCAGAAGGTCTTGTAGGGGGGCAGATACCCCGGCATCAAAAAGGAGAAGATGCTCCACAATTCGCCCAAGCGGTTCTCCACCGGGGTGCCGGTCAGGGCAAAGCGCACCCGGCTGTTCACCCGGCACACCGCCTTGTATTTCTGGGTGGTGTGGTTTTTGATGGCCTGCGCTTCGTCCAGAATGCAGGCGTAAAAGCTTTGCCCGGCATACAGTTTTTCGTCCCGGCGCAGCAGGTCGTAGCTGGTGATGACGATGTCCGCCTGCGCCCACCCATCGACCAGCGCGGCGCGGTGGGCGGCATCGCCGTCCATGGCAACACTTTGCAGCTGCGGGGTGAACTTCTGGCATTCCTCCTGCCAGTTCAGCACCAGCGACGCCGGGCAGACGATGAGGCTGGGCAGCTGCTGCCCGCCCTCCTTCATGGCCAGCAGGTAGCTGAGCACCTGCACAGTCTTACCCAGACCCATATCGTCGGCCAGAATGCCGCCCATGCCGTAGCCGTCCAGCGTGCGCAGCCAGCGGTAGCCGTCCCGCTGGTATTTGCGCAGGGTCTTTTGCAGCGAGAGCGGCGGGGTATACTCGCTGTCCCGCACGGCGTGGAAGCTGCGGCTGATGCGCCGGAAGGCATCGTCCCGGTCGAACCGCAAGCCGTTCTGCCCCGAAAGCGCCCAGTCCAGCGTGGGGGCACGGTAGAGCGGCAGGGCGGCGTGGCCGTCCTTCAGCTTTGCACCGGAAAGTTCCAGCGTGTCGTTCAGCTCGTCCAGCCCTTCCAGACTGTCATCCAGCCGCAGCAGACTGCCGTCCCGCAGGCGGTGGTAGCGTTTTTTCTGGTGCAGGGACTGCAAAAGCTCCCGCAGTTCCTCCACCGGGAACGCGCCGGTGTCCACTTCCAGATCCAGCACACTGCCGTGCACCGATACCCCTACCGAAATTTTAGGCGGGGCGGCTTGTAAGTTGCGGAAGGCATCGGTCTGGTACACCTCGCCCATGGCCAGCAGGGCGGGAATGCCCTCTTCCAGCAGCTGGAAAAGCGCCTCCTCCCCGGAAAGGCTGTAATGCCCCGGCTTGCCGGTCTCGGGTTCCAGATAGGTCTCCAGCAGGCGCTTTGCCCGGTTCTCGGTGCGGGCATCCCGCAAAAGGTCGGGCGGCACCGGCTCGCCGGGGGCTACCCTGTCCTCTCCGTACAGAAAGACCGGGTAGGCCGTGACGGTAAGCCCCCGATCGGCGTCCAGATAAAACTGCACCACCGGTTCCAGCGGGATCTGGTTCAGCAGCAGCCGGTCGGGGTCCACGATGTTGACCCGGTTGCCCAGTTCCGGCAGCACATAGCTGCAAAAAGCGGCGGCGTCTGCGCTGGTAAAGAACAAACTGCGCCCGCCAAAGGTGTCCAGTACCGGCAGCACCCGGCGGCATTCCTCCCGCTGCATCCGCCAGAGGGTACTTTCGCCCAGCAGATAGGCATAGTCCAGCCCCTGCACCCCGCTGAGTGCCGGGGTGCAGCTTAGCTGCACGCCGCCCTTGCGGCGTTCCACCTTCAGGCTGATGACCGGCAAGCCCTCTTTAAGGGTATAGCCGCCCACAACGCCCTCGGCGGCGTAAAGCTCCACAAGAGCATCCAGCCCTTCGCCGGTCAGCGGCAGACCACCCGCCGGGCCTTTCTCCCAGCCGGAGCGCACCGTGCCCTCGGCTTCAAACGCCTGCCGGGCGCTCACCTGACGGCGCAGCAGCCGCAGCAATTGCTGCGCATCCGGGGCAAAAGCGTCCCACCGGTGCACAAAGGCCAGCGACTTCCCGTAGCTGACGCTTTCGCCCCGCTCGATCGCATCCAGAAACTGCGGGATGCTTTTTACCAGATACTGCCGCCCGCCGATGCCATCCGAGACCCGCAGTCGCAGCCAGATACGGCCATTGTGCGGCGTAAGCTCCGGTTCCAGCAGAGCAAAGCCGGTGCGCTGGGCAGCGTTCTGGGGCTGGGGCTGCGCATCCTCCCGCTGGTAGCGCTTCAACAGCAGCTGGGCCTCATAGTCGGTCTCCGGCTCCTCGCCCCGCCACTTGCGGCCGAACAGCATATCCAGCCCGGCGCTGTAACTGTCCTTGCGGGGTTCGGTGCTCAAGCCTGCCACGCCCCGCTGCACCCCGGGGATGCTCTCCGGCTTTTTTTCCGGAGCAGGCGGATTTTTTTCCGCGTCCTGCAGCAGCAGCGCGCCAATGTGCTTACAGTAGGTGCCGTCGCCGTTTTGATTATAGGGGCAGTCGCAGGAGGCGCTGACAAAGCTGCCGTTTTCCCGCAGCCAGACCTGCGTATAATAGCAGTCCGGCCCGCTGCCCTGCACCAGCGCTGTCAGGTGCCGCACCCCGTCCTCGTTGGTGGTGCAGCTGCTTTGCAGGATGCGCTTGCGGTACTTCTGTGCCCGCTCAAAGATGCTTTTGCCCAGCAATGCGCGGATCTCCTGTGCGTCCATGTGGTCTCCCTCCCCTGTGCTGTCGCGGTTCCGGTCTATTCTATAAGAATACCGCGTTCCACCCCGGGATGCAAGGGCAGAAGGGTAAAAAACGTTTAGAAAGCGCGGGCGGGATGATTTTGAATGGCTTCCGCTACGCTCTAGCCATTTTCAGCGGAAGAATTATTTTGATTTGCAGTTTCGAAACGCCTGCGGGCGTTTCGAAATTGCTTTTTCACAGGAGGGGTCGTAGAGGAAAACGGCATTTGCAGTGCCTGTTTCCTGCGGAAACATCCGCACTGCGGGGTTGCTTCTTGGCTCTCAACAGGTCAAAGAAAAAGCACCCGCGAACGCCTTCGGGTGCCAATGCACAGACGGGAAGGGTTGCAGGTGCTTTCTTTATTTTAGGAAATTCCGCGCTTGCGGGTCTTGAGGTGGTACATTTCCTGATCGGCCTTATCGATCAGGTCGTGCACGGTGGCGATGTCCGGCTCAAGGCGGGCGCAGCCGATGCTGATCTCGATCTGGTAGGGCTTGCCGGAGGCGGCGTTGGCGGCGTCCAGCTCCCGCTGGATGGAGGCGATCAGGGTGCGCACCTCCACGCTGTTGCAGCCGCAGGCGATGCAAAATTCATCGCCGCCGTAGCGCGCCAGCACGCCGTTATAGTTGGCGCACACCTTTTTCAAAATGCCCGCCAGCAGCACCAGCGCAGCGTCCCCCTCCAGGTGGCCGTATTCATCGTTGATGTGCTTGAAGTGATCCATGTCCATCATGAGGAAGTGCAGCGAGCGGTTGGGGTGACGGCGGTAGTAGGGCAGTTCGCTTTCCAGATACCGCAGCGCCACGATGCGGTTGCTGACGCCGGTCAGGGTGTCCACCGTGAACTTGGTCTGCAACACCAGCACATACACGCACACCAGCCCCAGCGTAATGCCGCAGCACAGCAGCCCGCGCCCGGGCAGCCAGCCTTGCAGCAAAAAGCCTGCCGCCGGCGCAAGCGCGAGCAGCAGCAGGGTCTTCAGTTCCTCTTTGGGTGTTTCCTGCTTCCAGTTGCTCAGCGTCCAGCTGCAGCGGAGAAAGGCCGCCGCCAGATAGGCAAGCCCCACCAGCTTCGCCCCCCAGAACAGGGTGCTGCCCCGCAGCCCCTCTGCATCCAGATAGCAGAAGCCGTTTTCGTCCCGCGCTGTCAGCAGCGCCAGCAAAAGCAACGCCACCGGTGCGGCGCTGAGCGCCAGCCTGCGGCCGTCCTCCATCCATGTACGCCCCAGCTCTGCCTCCACATACAAAAACACCAGCAAGCAGCAACACGCCGCCAGCAGGTAAAACAAAATGCTGCCCCCGGCGTTCAGCCGGTAGGTCAGGGGGATGCCCAGATCCTGCCACGCGCCCAGCTGCGCCAGCGCACTGCCATGATCTACGATCGTCAGCGCCCCGGCAGACCACAGCAGCGCCGTGAACAGCCGCCCGGGCAGACTTTTATCCCGCATTTTCTGCTGCGCCCGCAGCAAGACCGCCAGCGTGACCAGACAGACCACACTGACCTGAGTATGGGCAATCGCATCCATGCCGCAACGCTCTCCTTTACCCTAGGGCGGCTTTGCGCCGTCCCGGCCCTTTTTCGCTCTTCCAACGTTCCTTTTCCGCACAGATTTATTGTACCAAATCCGTAACAGATATGCAACACAAACCGAAAATTTCATACAAAAAAAGACACCGGAACGTCTTTCGGCGTTCCGGTGTCTCTTGGAATCATATCACTTTGCCTGCGGATGGGCGGCGTCGTTGCGCAGGGCGCTTTCGCGGATCTTTTCCAGCGTCTGCTCGCTGAGGATGTGCTCTGCCTTGCAGGCGTCCTCGGCGGCGGTCTGCTCGTCCACGCCCAGCTGCACAAAGAAGTGGGTCAGCAGCTGGTGGCGGCTGTAAATGCGCTGAGCAATCTCCAGCCCGGGCTCCAGCAGGGTCAGGTTGCCTTCGCCGTCCACCGCGATATAGCCGTTCTCCCGCAGCTTTTTCATGGCGATGCTCACGCTGGCTTTGGTAAAGCCCAGCTCATTGACTACGTCAATGGAGCGCACTTTGCCCATACGCTGGCTCAGCATCAGGATCGTTTCAAGATAATCTTCTGCGGATTGGTGGATCTGCATGGTTTGTCCGGCCTCCTGCCTCATTCCCTCTGGGGGATTTTTCCGACAGGGGATGTGTACCCTCTGTCGTATGTTAAAGGATATCACACTTTTGCGGTTGATGCAAGTAATTCGCAGCAAGTTTTGTTAAACTAACCATATTTTTCTGCACAGAACTGCTGTTTTGCCGGTTTTGTGCCGCGCCTGTTTTGTGCAAAGGGTGCAATTTAGAGCGCAGCCAGATAGGCCGCAGGGCCTTCCTCGTACAGGTCGCCGCCGTGGGCATCCAGCACAACGGTCAGGGGCATATCCTGCACGGTCAGGCGGCGCACCGCCTCACAGCCCAAGTCCGGCCATGCGATCACTTCCAGCGTCTGCACGCTTTTTGCCATCAGCGCACCGGCACCGCCCAGCGCAGCCAGATACACCGCGCCGTTGCGCACCACAGCTGCCTTGACGGCGGCATCCCGCTTGCCCTTGCCGATCATGATCTTGTTGCCAAGATCCAGCAGCCGGGGGCTCATGGCGTCCATGCGCCCGCTTGTGGTAGGCCCTGCCGAGCCGATGACTTCGCCCGGGCGCTCCGGGGTGGGGCCTACATAATAGATAGCGCTGCCTTCCAGCGCAAAGGGCAAAGTCTCGCCCTTGTCCAGCGCTTCCATCATCCGCTTGTGTGCCTGATCCCGGGCGGTGTACACCACACCGGAAAGCAGCACGGTATCCCCCGCTTTCAGCGGGGCCAGATCCTGCGCGGTGCAGGGAGTAGTAATTTTATATTCCACAGCAATACTCCTTTGGCATCCTCGCCCTCTCCGTCATCGCTCACGCGATGCCACCTCCCCCAAAGTGGGAGGCCTTGGCAGTCCACACAAACTTTACCTCTTTGCCAAGGGCTCTCCCTTTGGGAGAGCTGGACGCGAAGCGGCCTGAGAGGGCGGAGTCTCTTACAGCTCCGCGCTGGCGCGGCGGGTCACATGACAGGAAACGTTCACAGCCACTGGCAGCCCCGCCACATGGGTGGGCATCTGCTCAATGGCAAGGCCAAGGCAGGTGGTCTTGCCGCCAAAGCCCTGCGGGCCAATGCCCAGTGCATTGATGGCGGCAAGCAGCTCCTGCTCCAGCTGCGCGTAGTAGGGGTCGGGGTTGGGGATGTCCAGCGGGCGCAGCAGCGCCTTTTTGGCAAGATACGCCACCTTGTCAAAGCTGCCGCCCACGCCGATGCCCAGCACGATGGGCGGGCAGGGGTTGGAGCCTGCCAGCTTCACCGTGTCCAGCACGAACTTTTTGAAGCCCTCCACGCCGTCGGCGGGCTTGAGCATTTTGATCTGGCTCATGTTCTCACTGCCAAATCCCTTTGGAGCAACGGTCAGCTTAAAGCCGTCTCCAGGAACGATATCATAGTAGATCATAGCCGGGGTGTTGTCGGTGGTATTGACCCTGTCCAGTGGGTCACGGACGACCGATTTACGCAGGCAGCCTTCTGTGTATCCCTGACGTACACCTTCGTTGACTGCTTCCTCCAGGTTGCCGTCGATGTGAACGTCCTGACCGATCTCCATGAATACACACGCCACGCCGGTATCCTGGCAAACCGGAACATAAGCCTTTTCTGCAATCAGGTAGTTTTCATGAATGATGCCCAGGATGTTCTTTGCCAGATCCCATGGCTCAGCCTGTTCACATGCGTTGATCTTCTCCTTGATATCCTCAGGAAGATAGGAGTTTGCTTCCATGCAAAGACGTTTTACCTGTGCGGTAATGTCTTTGGCACTAATCTCTCTCATCGTGTTTTCCCTCCCGTTTGGTCTTTCAGTATTTACCGAAAAATGCAGCCCGTGTCACCACCGGCTGTTTTTTATTGATAAGCGCTTGCCAGCGCTGATATCCGACTGTTTTTTCAGGGCAGACAGAAGATGCCCCGCTCTAATTTATCACCATTGTCCCATCTTTGCAAGTTTTCTTTCAAAAAAGTTGATTTTGATTTTTTTCGTGCAATGTACAGAAGCGACAAAAAAAACTTCTCATTTTAATAACGATGACTAAAGTACGGCTGAACCTGCGAAAGTTCCTTTCAAAAATAGGGCAAACTGACAATAAAGTTCAATCTTTTTCGTGTGTTTTGATAAAGCCAAAAGGTTGCTATACGCAACCTTTCCCTCTTTAAATAAATATACCACAAATTTGCGCTATTTAAAAGGCTTTTCTAGGACTATTTTCCAAAAAATTATGCGCATTTTCTTTCTATCATTCTTTCATGTGCTTAGAAAATTCATATCTCTGCCACACAATTTTTTCTCTATTCCGTGAACAAAAAGATGCAAAAAAATCCAGATGGAGGTCAGTCCCCCATCTGGATATAACGAAAACCTTCTCCGTGGACCTCATTTGATTCCAGCACCACCATAAAGGAGGCAGGGTCCACCGCCTTCACCGCCTGCTGCACCTGGTACATCTGTTTGTCGCTGCACGCGCACATAACCACCTGTTTATCCTCCTGCTTGTAGCCGCCGGCAGCCTTGAGGATGGTCGTGCCTCGCTTACAGGTCGCATCAATCGTATCGCAGACCAGCTTGCCATGCTCGGTAACAATCAGTGTCAGCTTGCCCGCGTTTGCACCGTACATCACCTTGTCGATGACCACCGAGAAGATGAAGCTGACAATCATACCATAGATGATGCCGTCCACATCTCGGAACAAAAATCCACCTGCCAGCACGATGACCACGTCGGTGATAAATGCCAGCCTGCCCAGCGACAGGTGCGGGCGCACCGCCTTGAGCGCCATGACCACAAAATCCGCACCGCCGGTGGAGGAGTTCTGCATATAAATCAGACCGTATCCCAAACCCATCGTCACGCCGGTACACAGCGCCGCCAGCAGCCGGTCGCCGTCGTATGCCGGCAGCATCGGTCCTATATAATCAATAAAGATGGAGGAAATTATCATACAACGGATTGAGCGCAGGAAAAATCCCTTGCCCAACAGCTTATAGCACAAAAAGGCAAGCGGAATATTCAGTAAAATGATAGTCACACCGATGGGCATTCCCCACAGTCGGTTAAAAATCAGCGCGATGCCCGAAAATCCGGTCAGTGGAAATCCTGCATTGACCGCAAAACTGTCCAACGACACCGCCACCAAAAATCCGCCCAACGTTTCCATAAAGAAGGAGATGAGCCACCCCTTCCAGCGTTCCTTGTCCATTGTTTGTTTCATTTTTCTTTTTCCCTCCTGCATAAAATCATTCCCGTTTTCCCGCTCTGCAAAAAAGAGCATCCGCAGACCGCTCGATATGATCCGCAAATGCTCTTTTCTATTTTAGAATAACATACAATTTTTACAAAGTCAAGCGTTGGATTTTTATTCTATTTTACTAAAAAATATTCGTTTTTCGCCCCTTGTCCACCCCTTCTGTTTTATGATATACTGTGAAAAACACACCCTTATAAACCATATAGAGAGGACAGTTTTATGAAGCACATCCTTTGTTTATGCCTGACCGCCCTTTTGTGCTGCCTGCTGTATACCGGATGTAAGCAGCAACCAGCCAGCTTTGTTCAAAGCGCCCAGCTCAGTCAAAACGAGCAGGCGCTACTCCAGCTGCTGGAGATTGAGCAGCCGCAGCTGTTCGATTTTTCGGTCGAGGGAGCAAAAAGCCTTTCGCTCGAGCTGTTCACCCTGGAAAACGGCAGCTGGAAGCCCGCCGGCTCCTTCTCGGGAAATATCGACCAGCCCTCCTGCACCGGTCGCATCCTCTGCCGGACCGACCCGGACACCCACCAAATCAGCTCACTGGCGGTGGAGAACCTTGGCTCCATCCAGCGCATCCAGCCACAGATGGATTCGCTGCCTGCTGCCACCGGCTACGGACAAAACGCCATCTCCGGGCGCACCGACATCACCTTGGAGCAGCCGATCGCGCTGTGCGTGCTCTACCTCAACCGGCAGCAAAAGGATTCCTACACCCACTACCTGCCCGACTATGCGCTGGAAAATCCGCAGGAAATCGAAAGCGACGCCGCACAGCTGGTCACCCTCACCTTTTCTGCGCAGCCGCTTGCCTGATTTTTGTGTTGCACAAGCTGTCAAATCTGGAAAAAACGGGTCGGATGTGGTATAATGCACTGGGTATCCCCAAACTGTATGTGAGGTGAAAACGATGACAGAAAAACAACGTTCCGATGCCGGTTTGCCCTACTTTCCGGGCGATGAGGAGCTGCGCGCGCTGCGTGCCCGCTGCAAGCAGCTGTGCTATGCCTTCAACACAACCGAACATCAGCAGCGGGAGGAACGAATCAATCTGCTGCGCCAGCTGCTGGGCAGCACCAATGGACGCTTTCTGATTGAGCCGAGCTTCTGGTGCGATTACGGCTACAACATCCATCTGGGCAAAAATTTTTACGCCAACCACAACTGCGTCATCCTCGACTGCGCCAAGGTCACCTTTGGCGACCACGTGATGGTCGGTCCCAACTGCGGCTTTTATACTGCCTGTCATCCCATTGACCCGCAGCAGCGCCGCGAGGGTGTTGAGTTTGCCCGTCCCATCACGGTAGGAAACGATGTCTGGTTTGGCGGCAGCTGTACCGTCCTGCCGGGTGTGACCATCGGGGACGGCTGTGTTATCGGTGCAGGCAGCGTGGTCACCCGCGACATCCCTGCAAACACCGTTGCCGCGGGCAATCCTTGTCGTGTGCTGCGCTCCATCTCGGAAGCGGACCGAATGGACTTGATGCGCTGACAGCTCCTCTGTTGTCATACGGCACCCATTTTTCATTTTGAGGAGGATATGTTATGAAACACAACACAAAAAAGCTGGTCCTGTCGGGTCTTTTCCTTGCAATCGGACTGGTGCTCCCCTTTCTGACCGGTCAAATCCCTGAAATCGGCAATATGATCAGCCCGATGCACTTTCCCGTCCTGTTGTGCGGCTTCATCTGCGGCGCTCCCTACGGCGCTTTGGTGGGATTGATTCTGCCGCCGGTGCGTTTCCTGCTGTTCCAGATGCCTCCGCTGTACCCGGTGGGTCTTGCTATGGCGTTTGAGATGGCAACCTACGGTCTGGTCAGCGGCTTGGTCTACTCCCGCGTCCAGCACAACATCAAAGGCATCTACCTCAGCCTGGTCCCTGCCATGGTAGTCGGACGCATCGTCTGGGGAATCGCTCAGGTCATCCTGATGGGACTTTCCGGCGGCAGCTTCACCTTCCAGGCATTCATTGCAGGCGCACTCATCAATGCCGTTCCTGCTATCGTTTTGCAGCTCATTTTGATTCCTCTCATCATCGCCGCTTTGCAAAAGGCAAAGATTCTTAAATAAACGCACCCTGTATTTTGCAATCAAGCCCTCTGCTTTCACCGCTTACAATCGAAAGCAGAGGGTATTTTTCTGGGAAATCGCAGATTTTATTAACTTATCGTATAAAATATGATGTTTATTAACTAAAAGTAAATATTAGCACTCACTACTTGACAGCGCTAATATTGCGAGCTATACTAGGTTCAGAACAAAAGAAAAAGACCTCCAGGCACGCAGGAGATTCCAGAAGGAGCCTCCCGCAGCAAACCGTTGAAAGCCTCTTCCTGATGTTCCAACGAACAAAACAAAATGGATTGAAAACGGAGGAATGATTTATGTTACTGCCTAGCATCTTTGGTGAAAATTTGTTTGATGATATGATGAACTTCGATTTCGATAAGGAATTCGAACGGATGGGCCGCCCGCTGTACGGCAAACACGCTCAGAACATGATGAAGACCGATGTCCGCGAAGGTGAAAAGAGCTACGAGCTGGACATCGACCTGCCGGGCTTTTCCAAGGATGAAATCACCGTCCAGCTGGAAAACGGCTACCTGAGCATCAGCGCCGCAAAAGGTTTGGACAAAGACCAGGAGAATAAGGATGGCAAATATATCCGCCGCGAGCGCTATGCCGGCAGCATGAGCCGTACCTTCTATGTCGGCGACCAGCTGACCGAGCAGGACATTCAGGCGAAATTTGAAAACGGCATCCTGCAGCTGACCGTTCCAAAGAAGGAAGCTAAACAGGTAGAAGGACACAAATACATCGCAATCGAGTAAACTTTTCCCTCTTATCAATGATGTGCATCAAGCCCAGGGGTCAAGACAATGCCTTGACCCCTGGGCTTTTTTCTGCTATATTCAATTCATAAATATTCTAATGATTATAATATGCGGAGGGTAAGGGTCCATGTTTCTTTTTTTCAATCATTTTGACACGATTGCCGGTCATCCTCTAACGTTAAAAATCATAGAGAAAAATCCCGGTGACCAGCAGGCAATTCCTTTTTATTACTACAACATCCTTTTAAGCGGCTCTGACCAGCCCATTGGAAAAATCAGTCTGCGGGTCGGTCACAACTTTCATTCTTACTACAACGGCAACATCGGCTATGAAATCGACCTGGCACATCGTGGGCATCACTATGCTGCCGCCGCCTGTCAAATGCTTTTCCCATTGGCAAAAGCGCATGGAATGGAGTATCTGGACATCACCTGCGATGAAGACAATATCGCCTCCTACAAAACTCTCGAACGCCTTGGCGCAGAATTGCTCGAAATCTGCACGCCTCCCCAAAGCTATTGCTATTGGAACGAAACCATCCAGCCGCATCGCATCTACCGTCTAAAGCTGCAATAAATAGAAGGACCTCGCTTTTGCGAGGTCCTTCTATTTATTGCAAAAGTTTTCTTACTTTGCTGCTTCGGCGGCTTCCAGCTCCGCCTTTTTCTGGGCATACAGCTTGGCAATCATCTCCAGCTTATCTGGAATCGCAATCATCTGCGGACATTTTGTGGTGCATGCCATGCAGCGGACACAATGCTCCGCACCGTTTCCATGCTCGACCACCTCTTCATAGTCCTGAACAAACGCTTTCTCCTTGCCAAAAATCTTGTACTGGGAGTAGATGGAGAAAATCTCCGGGATGTCCACACCCATCGGGCAGTCCATGCAGTACCGACAGCCGGTGCAGGGGATTTCGTTGACCTTGCGAATCTCCTCGACCACCCGGTCGATAGCTGCCAGCTCCTGCTCGTTCATCGGCTCGAAGTGGGTCATTGTGGCAACGTTGTCCTCCAGCTGCTGCAAATCGCTCATACCACTGAGCACAACAGCAACCTGTGGCAGCGATTCCACCCAACGGATTGCCCAGCTGGCAATCGAGCGCTGTGGCTCCAGCTCCAAAAATGGTTTGGCACGCTCGCTGTCGATAGTCGCCAGATAGCCGCCGCGCACCGGCTCCATGACCATGACCGGCAGGTTGCGTCTTTCCAGCTCACGATACAGCTGCTCTGCACCCTGGTTGTGCCAGTCGAGGTAGTTGAGCTGAATCTGTACAAAATCCCAAGTATAATCATTCAAAATCTGGGTGAACACCTGATAGGTGTCATGGAAGGAAAAGCCCAGGTGTTTGATCTTGCCCTCCTGCTTCATCTGCTGCAAAAATTCCACGCAGTGCAGGTCCTTTACCTTTTTATAATGGTTGCGGTTGAGGCTGTGTACCAGATAGAAATCGATGTATTCAGTCTTCAAGGTTTTGAGCTGATTGTAGAAGCGAGCTTTCATGTCCTCTTCGTCGCTGCACAGCCAGATGCTCATTTTATCTGCGATCAGATAGCTGTCCCTCGGATACGGCTCAAACGCCTTGCCAAAGATTTTTTCCGATTCTCCCTTGTGGTAGACCATCGCGGTGTCGAAATAGTTGATGCCCATTTCGTACGCTTTTCTCAGCAGCTGCACCGCTGCGTCCATATCCACCTCATCGCCGTTTTTCGGAAAACGCATTCCTCCGTAACCCAGACGGGAGATTTCCTTTCCCAAAGCAGGGATCATTCTGCGATCGATCATTTTCTATCCTCTCCTTCTCATGGTCCGATTCCTGTCCGCGCGACAGGAATTTTGTATTTTTATACTACCACAAAAACGCTGCTGTGTAAAACCCCCTCTGTCAAACTTTTCAAATCCCTTTCGTATGCCCATTGAATGTAAACAAACCAAAAATTTATCCTATCATCAGACCTCTTGCGCCGATAAACGATTGACCTTTTATGACAGTTGGTTTAAAATAAAATGGTATTCTTCTGCCCTTCGGCAGAGCAAATCTTACTTTTTGGAAAGGTCGTGCCCTTTATGATAAAGATTTCCCCTTCGATTTTGTCCGCAGATTTTTCTCAGCTGGGTCAGGAAGCCCGCAAAATGCAGCAGGCAGGCGCTCCGTGGCTGCACATCGATGTCATGGACGGACATTTTGTTCCCAACATCTCCTTCGGCGCACCGGTTATGAAGTGCATCCGCAAGGATTTTGACGGCATCTTCGACGTACACCTGATGATCAGCGAGCCGCTGCGCTATGCCAAAGATTTTGCCAAAGCCGGAGCAGACATCATCACCTTCCATCTTGAATCGGACAGCGACCCGGATGCCACCATCCAGGAAATCCATCAGCTGGGCTGCAAAGCCGGCATCTCCATCAAACCGAACACCCCGGCAGAGCTGGTTAAACCCTACCTCGACCAGGTGGAGATGGTGCTGGTGATGACCGTAGAGCCGGGATTCGGCGGACAGAAATTTATGACCGATATGATGGACAAGGTGCGCTCCATCCGCAGCTGGATTGAGCAGAGCGGACGCGAGATTGACCTCCAGGTGGACGGCGGTGTCAACCAGGAAACCGCAAAAACCTGCATCGAAGCCGGAGCCAATGTTTTGGTTGCCGGTTCCTACCTCTTCTCGAAAGAGGATTACGCCGCAGCCATGCGCACCCTGCTGCCGGCTGACTAAGGCTTTTTCTGTACAGGACCCTTTAGCCGGAACGCCCAAAGCTTTCTGCAATGCGCTCCACCGCCTTTTTCTGCACCAAACAAACCGCGCGCTCGGCAAGCACCCCCTGCGCCAGCAGCGGGTGCTTGGCCTTTTGTGCATATTCCAGCAGGATGCACTCCGCTTTTTTCTCCCATGTGGACGGCAGATTCAAACTCAAACAATAAAAGCTGCTCGGACCTTCTTTCCCTGTCATTGCGTACAGACTGCTTTCCATCGGGAACTCTCTCGTCCGGCGGCACAACTGCCGATGCAGGCAGATACACCCTTGTATCATCTGCTCGCTTTCCCAAAAGCGCCACACCTGCCGCTGCCCTTGCGCTGCACCCAGCCTTGTCAGGGTAATTTCCATCTCCTGTTCCCGGCTGCATACCGAAACGGAAAATTCCCCTTTTGGGATAGACCGTCCGCTGCTCACCGCTGCCCGCCGGAGCAGGCGACTTAAATTCTCACAAACCTTCGGATCGTTGCAATCCGGCTGCGGACACAACGAAAGCTGTGCTGCTTCCTTTTGGCTCAACAGCATCCGAACGGTATCACGATCCACAAAAAACTGCATGGCTGCATCCTCCTTTGCACACTGTCTTCACCCCTTGCCTTGTATTTATCGAAAGGAGTTTTTTCTTTCATGTCATTTTTTCATTGGCTGACGACCGGTTCCTCCAACGGCATCCTTTTGGAGCAAGAGAAGGAACCTGCCATTTCCAAGCCTTTTCTGCCGTTTTACAGCGCCACTACCCTGCAAGCGCCGACATTTGAACACGGCTGCGACCTGTCCCGTCCGCTCAGCTGGCAGCAGCTGGCGGACATTGCCCGCCGCGCCAACATCATCGACGAACACGACGGCAAACCGCTGGCGGATAAGATTGAACAGTCCGCCCGGCAGAAAATCACAACCATCTGCATCGACGCTATCGACGACGAGCCGTATGTTTCCAGCCAGATCAATCCCATGCTCTTCTGCCGCAACCAGATTGTCCAATCGGCAAACTGGCTGGCTTCTGCGCTGGAAGCAACCGACCGCTTCATCGCTGTATATAAAAATATGTCGCTGACAGACATAAAAATTCCATCCTTCATCGAATCGGTGGAGGTACGCCAGATGTCGGGACGTTACCCGATGGAA